>MDTB01121277.1_pt1 | contig 51735 bp, 44 predicted proteins | sample 811161 | NCBI WGS metagenome assembly MDTB01 (sample SAMN05326650, study PRJNA326480) | marine metagenome | isolation source: seawater | place: Mediterranean Sea | collected 2009
CGTCAAAGGCAGCTTTTTGTTCAGCACTGGCCTCACCCTGGTACTTTTTCTTCCAATCTGAGTAGGGTTCACCGTAGACCACCTCGCGCGCGCCTTCATAGTCGAGTTCGATTCCTTTATCCTCCGCCGCCGCTAGGTACCACTTGCTGAGGCAGTTACGGCAGAAACCTGCAAGGTTCATGAGATCTATATTTTGAACCTCTTTGTTTTCGTCCAGGTGTTCCAGCAGACGCCGGAATGCAGCCGCTTCGATCTCGGTTTTGGTCTGGGTATCCATTGATGAATCCTTGTATCCACTCAATCACGCTGACAGACTCATACTATGACAGAATTCCGGATCGGCCAAAAATGGATTAGTAACGCCGAGCCAGAGCTTGGCATGGGTCGCATCACCGGGATCGAAGAACGAGCCGTTCATCTAGTCTTTGATCTGCCCCGCGAGCAACGGACTTACGCCATTTCCGCGCCGCCACTAACGCGCGTTCGATTCAACGCCGGTGATGAGGTCCGCACGCTCGACGATATCGTCATCACGATTACCCAGGTGAGTGATCAGGAAGGCATGCTGATTTATCACGGCGACTACCTGGGGACTCGCACTGCCGTCATTGAAACTGAACTTGACCCCAACGTTCGTTTCAGCAAACCCCAGGACCGTTTGTTTACCCACCAGCTGGATGCGAACCACTGGTTCAATCTACGTTACGAAACCTGGCGTTGCCAAAGCGAGCTCGTGACCTCACCCGCTCGCGGTCTCTATGGCGCACGTGCTGCGCTGATACCGCATCAGCTCTACGTTGCAGCAGAGGTCGGTCACCGATTTGCCCCACGTGTGTTGCTGGCAGACGAAGTGGGTCTCGGAAAGACGATCGAAGCTGGGTTGATCCTGCATCAACAGCTGGTCACGGGCCGCGCCAAGCGCGTCCTGATTATCGTGCCTCCGGCCCTGACCTTTCAGTGGTTCGTCGAGATGATCAGGCGGTTTAACCTACAGTTTGTCATTCTTGATGAGGAACGCTGCCAGGAAATCGTCAGCGACAATACACCAGAGGAACCGGGACCCGATGACGAACCAGTCAATCCCTTTGAGGCCCAACAATTGATGTTGTGTGGCCTGTCCCTCCTTCAGGCACCTGAACGGCTCGAACAGGCCCTTGCTGCAGAATGGGATCTCATCATCGTCGATGAAGCTCATCACCTGACATGGTCGGAAGAGTCGGTAAGTGAAGACTACCAACACATCGAACAACTCGCCTCTATGACGAGCGGTTTGCTCCTCCTGACTGCCACACCGGAACAACTTGGTCGCGTCGGTCATTTCGCACGACTTCGACTCCTGGACCCTGCGCGTTACCACAGTTTTTCCGAATTCCAGGCCGAGGAGGCAGGATTCACTCACATCGCCCAACTTACCGAAGACTTGATGGGCGACGATGAATCGACGAAGACCGCGTCACGCGCCCAAATCAAGGACAGCCTTGAACTGGAAGCGGACACCGATCTGCAGTTGATTGATATGTTGCTGGACCGACACGGCACCGGTCGAGTCCTGCTGAGGAATATTCGCTCTTCGGTGAGTGGATTTCCAGCACGGCTTGGTCAGGGTGTCGCACTGACGCGACCTAAAGACTATGCGTCGAATGAACCATTTCCGGAAGTTGACCTCGATGACTGGCCAGACACAGATCCTCGCGTCTTGTGGCTAGTAGACCTGCTGACTGACCGTGTGGTGGACAAGTTCCTGCTCATCTGCGCACATCAGCAGACGGCCATGGAACTCGAAGCGTGGATCAGTAGCCGCACACCGATTCGTTCCACAGTATTCCACGAAGGCATGGATCTAGTTGCGAGGGACAGGGCTGCCGCTTGGTTTGCGGAAAGCTACCGAGGTGCGCAGCTGCTAGTCTGTTCCGAGATTGGCAGCGAAGGACGGAACTTTCAATTTGCTTCCAATCTCATCCTCTTCGATCTGCCCACCAGCCCCGATCTACTGGAACAGCGTATCGGCAGACTCGACCGTATAGGCCAGGCGCACGATGTGAATATCTACGTGCCGTATTTTCAAGGATCCGCGTCAGAACGTCTCTTCCGGTTCTACGATGAGGGTCTCTCGGTTCTGACGGCACCCAATCCGGTCGCCCAATCTATCGCTGACGACTTCATTGAGCCTCTGATGACAACCGACGATATCGACGGGCTTATGACAATCATTATCGCGGAAAACAAGCAGCGGAGAGACAACCTTTCGGAGGGTAGAGACCGCCTATTGGAACTCAGTTCCCACCGCCCTGCCGTTTCTAGCGAAATCGTTGAAGGTATCGCCAACCATGAAGGTGGACATCGGCTAGAAGCCTACATGGAATTATCGTTTGACGCATTTGGACTCGAGTCGGATCTGCTCGAAGACAATATCCAGATCATCAGACCCACCGAAAGCATGATCAGAAATGCCACCGTTGGGCTTGAGACCCAGGATCGTTATCGTTATCCCGAGTTACCCGAAGATGGCATTCGTATCACTTACGATCGAGAGATGGCGATCTCCCGCGAGGATGTTCACTTTATGACCTGGGAGAACCCCATCACGGTTCAGGCCATGGATCTGCTGCTATCGGACACGACGGGCAACGCTTGTATGGTGGCTGTCAAACACCCTTCTTTGCCCGCGGGCACACTACTGGTCGAGGTGCTCTCAGTGGATCATGTCGTCGCACCACCTCATCTCATGGCCGACCGATATCTACCCCCTGTCGTTTCGCGCGTTCTCATGACTCCCAAGCTCATGGACATCGGTGCACAATTGCCTTACACGAGTTTCGGTGAATATCTTATCGACGTCCCTGCAGCAACATTTGCGCGGCTCATCGATGGACAACGTGACGGTATCGAAACCATGCTAGCCAGTGCTGTGGATTTCGGTGCCGCTGATTTCGAAATCCGACAAGCCGATGCCGGCCAAAATGCTAGGACCGCATATGATGCGGAGATAGCTCGCCTGGTGTCTCTAAAGGCAGTCAATCCTGCTGTGAGGCCCGAGGAGATCGACTATCTGCGCGAGGCACAGAAACAGACGCTTACGGCGATTGCCGATGCAGTACTGCGAACAGACGCCGTACGGGTCATCGTTGCGGCCTAGTTCATGAAGAATTTGGTTGCCATGTTTCTCAAGGCGGATTCAGCTCGCCCATCGTTGCATCGACTGCGGTACACTACCGGGCTTTGAGTTCTCGAAACAGGCACGGCAGATATGAGTCATATAGTCATCGTGGGTGCAGGTCAGGCCGCAGGCCAGGCTGCCGCAAGTCTCAGACAGGGTGGTTTCGAAGGTGGTATCACCGTTGTTGGCGACGAGGCTCACGCACCGTATCAACGTCCGCCACTCTCTAAGCAATACCTCGCCGGTGAAATGGACGTTGAGAACGTTCTGCTGCGCCCGGAATCCTTCTATGAAGGCAAGGACATCGACCTGAAGACGGGTGTTCGTGTGACCGCGATTGACCGTGGTGCCAAGGCCGTCAACATGGATAACGGCGAGACCCTCAGTTATGACCAACTTCTGCTAGCAACAGGTGGCAGACCCAGAGAACTGACAATCCCAGGGAGTGATCTGGCAGGTATTCACTATCTACGCTCCATCGCTGATGTCGATGCCATTCGCGGTGAGATGGACACTGCAAAAAATATGGTCATTGTCGGTGGCGGCTATATCGGACTGGAAGTCGCATCGGTTGCGATCAAAGCGGGGATCAATGTCACCGTCTTGGAAATGGAGGATCGAATCCTAAAGCGTGTGACAACGCCTACAATGAGCGAGTTCTACCATAACCTGCATATCGAACGCGGTGTACAGATCGAACTCAACACCTCGATTGATGGTTTTTCGGGGGACACCAAAGTCAGTAGCGTAAATTGCGGTGACACGACCTTTGATAGCGATCTGGTGATTGTAGGAATTGGTATCCTGCCGAACGCAGAGCTCGCCGAGGCTGCGGGTCTTGAGGTCGATAACGGTATCATCGTTGATGACCACTGCAGGACCTCCGACCCGAACATCTATGCGGCCGGAGACTGCACAAACCACCCCAACCCAACCCTCAATCGACGACTGCGACTGGAATCTGTTCCCAACGCGATGGAACAGTCGCGGATCGCAGTCACGAACATGACCGGTGGCGACAAAGTGTATGATGCCGTGCCCTGGTTCTGGTCCGACCAATATGAGTTGAAACTACAGATGGTTGGTTTTTCCACCGACGGTGATACCGAAGTATTGCGTGGTGACAAATCAGCGAACGAATTTGCAGTGTTCTACATGAAGGGGGATACGCTGGTCGCAGCAGACGCCATCAACAGCCCACGAGAATTTATGGTCTGCAAACAGCTCTACGGCAAACAGGTTGATCCGGCGAAGCTAGCAGACCCCGCGGTCGACCTCAAAGATCTGCGTTGAAGGTGAACCGAGGACCACCTAAAAAAGAAATGCAGGTCAATGGCTCAGGGTGCCTTCACCAAAAACCGGATCTTGTAAAACTGGGCGGTATCGTCATTCTTCAGTTTCACCCCTTCGACCTTGAAACCCTCATGAAATCCACCGACACCGTCTGCATCGATGACAATATCGTTGACTTTCCCTTTGCCAATTGTTTTACCGGGGGCTTCCAGCGTCACCGTGTTGGTGCGGCCATCCTTGAACTGGGTCTTGAGCATACAGACCCTATCTCATACTCTAGCGGGTCACTATGAACCCTATGGCCCACAAGTAAACTTTCGTTCATGCCTGGACTTTTACTTCGTTTGAAACAGTGGTGGGATTACTGGCGCACGCTGGTGTTGTTACTCGTCGCTATGTTGTTGTTCCGCTCTGCAATCGCCGACTGGAATCAGGTACCCACGCCATCCATGTTGCCAACCATCCTTCCAGGAGACCGTGTGGTCGTCAACAAACTGGCCTACCACCTGCGATTGCCCTTCACAAATATCCATCTGCTGCGATGGGGACATCCCAAACGCGGCGAGATCGTGACATTCGAATCACCGGCTAACGGCAAACTGCTTATCAAGCGGGTCATCGGAGAACCTGGTGACACCGTGATCATGCGCGCCAACCAGCTATTCATAAACAATAAGCCCGCGGTCTACAGATACCTCCCGAAAGAAATCACATCCCAACTCTCCGGGCGCGAGCAACGTGACTATCGGTTTTTCAGTGAACAGTTGAACAGCAACGCTGCGAGTTCCACTGAACATGCCGTCTCTCACGCTGTGATGTTGTTGCCATCTCTGCCCAATGAGAAGAATAGTTTTGGTCCGATCACGGTTCCCAAAGACCACTACCTCATGCTTGGCGACAATCGTGACAACTCCAGCGACTCAAGACGAATTGGTTTCATCTCCCGTGACCTGATCAGTGGCCGCGCACACACCGTGGCGTTTTCAGTGGACTATGAGGATTACTACCTACCTCGTGAATCACGATTCTTTCTGACACTCGACTGAATTGGCATCTTTTGCCGCGGCTTTTGGCAGAGCGCTTTGCATAGCGCCACTTGTTGATCAGAAAACGCTGATCAATTGCGTTAAGGGGGCGGCGTATCTTCGGCCGTTGTGCGCATCTGAGAGAAGTCCTTATCACGGCGTGCCTCACCACGACTCAGCCGATCGACAAGTCCATCCGCTCGTCGATAGTGCCGCCAGATGCGATAGCCAAGGGCTGCCACTACACCGCCCCCGATTGCCATAGCTACAAAACCCAGTGAAAAGACGAAAAATACCCAGACGACCTCGGTCGGCACGTCGAAGTAACGGACGGCCACCCAGACAAATGCACCAGTGAAGAGCATCCCCAGAAAAAACCGACGAAACAGCGGATCGAACAGTATCCTCATCCTGACAGCATGTCACATGGGCTGAGGGTTCGCACCCCAGAATCACAGTTCAAGAAGTAAGCGCACTTTCTTGAAATGAACAGGGCTGATATCGAAGATGAGCCCAGCGTTGTGAGGTATGTTCGGTACCCCACGCTCGCCGCACCCCATCTTCGGTGATTCAAACAACTAGACCTAGCCACCCTGCGCGATAAGCGGGACACCTTCTGCTCAGCCACTAATAACGTATTGCAAACTGAAAGTCGCCGTCTTACCCGGATTGGTAGCACCAAACTCCGTGTCATCGGTCAGTGTCCCGCGATAGGTCATCGCAACGACGCTTTTTGATATAGGCCGGGGTCCGGTGGCCAGGATTCTCGATAACGTACTAAAGCCCACAGTCAGTCATCTGTGCACCTGCCTGCGACGCGCTTGAATGGAGAAACACCCACGGTTTTTCCGCCTCATGCTCTAACTTCTGTGTCCGAAGCGCATTCGACTCATTCACCGCCCGGACGCCCATTGCCCGAATGTAATTAGTAACTGTGCGCACCACCTAACCATCCAGTACCGACTTCCGGCTCACAAGCGAGTCCTCGAATCTTTCAAACAAGACAGCTTCATCAACCTCAGAGATAGCCGGACCTCTCATGCTATAACCAACGAGATCGCTAATATCTGGCGCTGTCGTCAATGACTCTTCGGTCTCACCCGAACCACCTTATGTCTGATTCGGCTGCGTTTCTGGTCAAGTTTCGTGATGGTCAATATAGACACGCTTCATAGTAAGAAAAAATCTCAACACACTGTTTTTTATCGAATATTTCAGTTCTGAATCACAATCTCGGGGAAAATTCCGCTATTATTTCTAACACCCGGTCGCGTGTTGACACAGTCTGGCTATGGACACCTACCGGTTGTCCGGAAGCCCTGGTCTCGCGCTTCAGTCAATTTTGAAACAACGCAATGTTGACAATTTTCTCTCATCACTGTCGGTAGGCAATAGTCTGCAGGTTGACTAAACTCCCTCTAAGGCTGAGTGAAGGTTGCTGTTGAACTTCATCAGTCCCGGCAATCTAAGTCTGAACGGTGAGGGATCGACGACAGCCCACCCGACAGAGGGGTCCGAGGTCGGCTTGACACATTTGCCTTTGCATCTTGATCAATGACTGGGGAAAGTATCAGGTGATAAAGGTTCGGGCTCCGCATCCGACAAACAGAAGGATCAGAGAAAGGATCAACATGACGCGGACTATAACCACGATCACGCCACAAGTGATTGTTCCCGGTGCAGCTAAACATCGTTTTTCATTGGGTATGCGTACCCTGTGGCTGGTTACACTCCTGTTCGTCTTTACGACGACTACCGCTAACACCAGTATTGCCCCCGATCGGGTCATTCGCGAAGCGATCCTCCCGGAACCCGTACATAGTGGAACCGCTAGAAACATTGTCGATGCCATGACCCGACGACACTATCTGAACCTAATCCTCGATGACGAAGTATCGTCGCGTGTGCTCGATCGTTACCTCAACGAGTTGGATCCAGCACGTAGCTATTTCCTGGCCAGCGATATTGATGAATTCGAGAAGTATCGCACCAGTCTCGATAACGCGTTGCACGCGGGCAATTTAATGCCGGCGTTTGCGATTTTCAATCGCTATCAGGAACGCGCAATCAAACAGTTCGCATCGACCCTGAAGCTACTTGAAGAGGAAGGTCTCGAACAGTTCGACTTTTCTGTTGAAGAGTCTTTGGAGATTGATCGTGACGATGTGCCCTGGGCAACGACCCAGGCTGAACTCGACGATTTGTGGCGGCGGCGCATCAAGTCGGAAATTCTAAACCTTTTGCTCACCGACAAACCCAACGAGGAAATCCACGAGTTGATTATCAAACGAGTCAACAATCGTTTGAACCGCCGGTTGCAGACCAGTGCCGAGGATGTCTTTGGCGTTTTTATGAACTCTTTTACCAAAATCTATGATCCGCACACCGTCTACTTCTCACCGAGAAACTCTGAGAATTTCAACATCGAAATGCGCCTGTCATTGGAAGGCATCGGAGCTGTCCTGGTTCGTGAAGATGACTACACCAAAGTGGTTTCACTCGTACCTGAAGGACCTGCCGATAGAGCAGACGTGCTAGAGCCCAACGACCTAATCGTCGGCGTTGGCCAGGGACAATCTGGAGACATCACGGATGTCATAGGGTGGCGTCTGGACGAGGTCGTGGATCTGATTCGTGGTCCAAAGAATACCGTGGTTCGTTTGCAAGTTCGATCTGCTGATACCGACGGTACCGAGGTCGTTCAGATCACTCGAAGTACCGTCAAACTTGAAGATCAGTCCGCCAAGGCAGAAGTCTTCGAGGTTGAGCAATTTGGCGCCACGCATAAGATCGGAGTTATCGACATACCAGCGTTCTATGTCGACCTTGCTGCCTATGCACGCGGAGAAGCCAATTTCCGTAGCACAACCCGTGATGTCCGGCGACTGCTATCCGACCTTGAGGAAGATGAGGTTTCAGGGATCGTCATTGACCTCCGCGACAATGCCGGTGGCGGCCTCGACGAAGCTCGAATGATGGTGGGTCTGTTTATCGAATACGGTCCTGCAGTTCAGGTGAGGAAGGCTCGTGAGAATGAAGTCCTTATTCATCGCGACACGGACATTCGCACAGCGTATGACGGACCACTCGCCGTCCTCGTCAACCGTGGCAGCGCTTCAGCATCGGAGATCTTTGCGGGCGCTATCCAAGACTATGATCGAGGGGTTGTTCTGGGTTCACAAACCTTCGGTAAAGGCAGCGTGCAGCAATTGCTGTCGTTGAATCACGGGCAGCTCAAAGTCACAGAGGCCATGTTCTATCGTATCAACGGTGAGTCCGTCCAACGACGTGGCGTGATCCCTGACATCTTCTACCCATCACGCTACAACCTTGAAATGGTGGGTGAAGAAACACTGGATGATTCACTACCCTATACAGAAGTTCCTTCCACAATTTATCGCCCTTACGGTAACGTGGGGGAACTCATCCCGGAATTGATGTCACGACACAACAAACGAGTAGCTACAGATCCTGAGTACCAATTTGTTTCAGATGCCGTCGCCTATCGCCAAGAACTCTCGAACCGGAAGGCCATTTCTCTAAACCGGGAAACACGAATGAGTGAAAAGGAAGACAACAATCGGTTCTGGCTATCACTTGAAAACAGAAAGCGTGTTGCACAAGGACTACCGGAAGTTGCTTCTCTGGATGAACTCACAGAATCCGACGACTCAGCCACGAAATCGATGACTGATGACCTGCAGATCGTTAAACAGGACACCAGCACCGAGGACGCGCAAGCAACAGCCCCAACTTTAGCCAGTCGCGATGCGGACACGTCTGAGACCAACGCAACGGCCGCTACGAACGAGTTGGCGACAGCGGATGAAGCAGGCGCCGAGGCGGCCAAAGAGGAAGCAACACCACCCGACGTCTACATCCGCGAAGCTGGTAACGTACTCCTCGATATCATGGCGTTGTCCACTCGTACTGCGGAGAATGCCGGGACGAAAAGCCGTTGGGGATTTGTCCGATAGGCAGTCGTTCTGTCAGGAGCGCGCTTTTTCTACTAAATCCCATGCGTGCTGGATTTCTTTAAAACGTTCTTCTGCGTTCTTCGCAAACTCGGGTGATAACCCCTGAGCCTGCACTCGGTCGGGATGATATTCCATTGCAAGCTTCCGATAGCGACGTTTGATTACCGTTAGGTTATCACTGGGTTCTGAACTGAGGAGTTCATAGGCACTGGCGAGGTCATCCTTGTCCATAGTCGACACCGTGTCGCGATACTGCAAGGCGAAAACACCAGCAATATTTACGAGCATCTCCCGCTCGATGTCATGCAATTGACCATCAGCATGGGCGACCGACGTTAAAAGATGCAGTATCGAAGCCAACACAGGGGGTGCATTAGCAAATGTGTCACGTAACTGTAACGCATAGTCGAGGTAATCCGTGTCATCGTCACGGGCGGTGTTGAAGATCTCGATCGCAACCGACCGCACTTCGGGTGTAAATGCGGGGTTGCTGGCCATCACCTGTTCAACCAGAGCAATTTCTTCCTTCGAAACTAGACCATCTGCTTTGGCAATTTTTCCAAGCAACGAAAACACGGCTGTAAAATACACACTGTGTCGGGTCTCTACCGCATCAAAGCCAATCGCTTTGTTGCTGTCGATGGTGTGATGCCCGATAACGACTCCGAGTACCGCCCCGATGGGGCCACCAACAACAAGACCCAGGCCACCACCCAAAAGCTTACCGATCCAACTCACGCAGGCTCACCACCCAATAGCGAGAGAACTTCCTGCGTTTTGGCTTGCATTAATGTCTCATTTCCGCGGGACTCGACGTTCAGTCGGACAACCGGTTCAGTATTCGACATCCTGACATTGAATCGCCAGTCGCCCATGACCATTGACAGACCGTCGGTATGATCAACGGACTCAGCATGGTCGCGATACTCTGACTCGATGGCATCAAGGACTGCCACTGCGTCTTCCACACGACGATTGATTTCTCCACTCGCAGGGAACAGAGCCATACGTTCATCAACCAACTGTGCCATCGACTGTCCTCTGTCTGACATGAGCTGCGTGACCAAAAGCCACGGCAACATGCCGCTATCACAGTAGGCGAAATCTCTGAAATAGTGATGCGCACTCATCTCGCCGCCGTACACAGAATCTTCTATCCGCATTCGTTCCTTGATGAAAGCATGACCGGTTTTACTCATAACGGCACGGCCACCCGCCGCATCAACGATATCGACGGTGTTCCATGTCAGGCGAGGATCGTGTACCACGGCCGCACCCGGATCACGCTGTAGGAAGGCTTCCGCCAACAACCCCACAATGTAATAACCCTCTATGAATCGCGCATCTTCGTCAAAAAAGAAACAACGATCGAAATCACCATCCCATGCAATACCCAGGTCTGCCTCATGCGCCACTATCGCATCAGCTGTCGGCGTCCGGTTTTCAACCAGCAACGGGTTCGGTACACCATGGGGAAAAGAACCATCCGGTTCGTGATGCAACCTGACGAATTCGAAAGGCAGTCGATCGGCCAAGCCATCAAGCACCGGACCCGCGGCACCGTTGCCCGCATTCACAACAATCTTTAACGGTTTGAGTGTGCCGAGGTTCACGTGTTTCATCAACAGATCTAGGTAAGCATCTCGATGCGCCAGTGGTGTGACCGATCCCTTTTTAGCACTCACGCTTCTTGATCGATCACCCGCCAACCACTCCTCTGCCATCTTTCTGATATCGTCGAGGCCGGTATCACCGCTGATGGGTCTGGAACCTTCGCGCACCAGCTTCATGCCATTATAGTCCTTGGGATTGTGACTAGCGGTAACCATGATGCCCCCGTCCATCTCAAAGTGTTCGGTGGCGAAATAAATCTCCTCGGTCCCGCACTGGCCGATATGAGTGACCTCCACACCTGCATCTGTGAGTCCTTCCACTAGGTGTTTCGTCAGATCTGGACTCGACAATCGCATATCATGACCGACCACCACCCTTTCTGGACCAAGAAAGCTGGCATAGGCGATACCGATAGCATAAGCGACATCTTCATTGAGTTGATCCGGGACCTGCCCCCGAATGTCATATGCTTTAAAGCACTCAAGCGTCACTACTCAATCCTATTCCTGATTTGTATCGTGGGTTTCTGGTCTCAGTAGCCAATGGCAGCGCCAACAGCGCGGGGATCCTTGGTTCCTCGCAGCACACCATCTTTGATCTCAATGCTGTTGGCATCGCCGATGCCTCGTCCCCATCGTGACGCGCTCAGTTCATGTCCCATTGCCTGTAGCGCGTCCCGTGTTTCCTTCGATAAAGCGTATCGTTCGTGCGTAACACGTTCCGGGCGCCATTGATGGTGAATGCGGGGTTGTGCGACTGCGTCTTCTATGGGCATTTCGTGGTCAATAACATTGATCACAACCTGCAGCGTGGTCATGATGATCGTCGAACCTCCCGGTGAACCGGTCACCAGCACGGGGTCTCCATCCCTGGTAACAATCGTTGGTGACATGGAACTGAGCATCCGCTTACCAGGCGCGATGGCATTGGCTTGCCGGCCGATCAATTCATATTGGTTGGGCGTATTGGGTTTGATTGAGAAATCATTCATTTCATTGTTGAGCAGGATGCCCGTGTCGGCGACGACGACCTTGTTGCCGTAGCTACTATTCAGCGTTGTAGTTAGCGCAACAACGTTGCCCTCACCATCGGCGACGGAAAAATGTGTCGTCTCACGACTCTCGCTGGGTAGATCCATCAAACCAGGACCCATCACATTCGAGTCGCTCGCCACGCGCTCGTCGAAGTCCGCAAATCGCGTCCGTGCATACGCTTTATCGGTGAGGGACGTCAGTGGTATGTCAACGAAATCTGGGTCGCCCAGATGTTCCGCTCGATCGGCATACGCTCGCCTTGCCGCTTCAACGATATGATGAACCGATGCCGCACTTCCCCATCCCATCGAGCCGAGATCGTAGGGTTCCAGCATATTCAGCATCTGCACCAACAACACCCCACCGGAAGATGGCGGTCCCATTCCCCAGATCTCATGGCCACGATAGGTACCGCGAACAGGATCACGCCAGACGGATGCATATTCACGAAGATCGGTCAGGCTGATGTCACCGTTGCCTCGTTGCATTTCTGCCAAAATCAACGCAGCAACTTCCCCGCGATAAAAACCATCACGCCCCTGGCGCGATATTCGCTTCAACACTTTCGCCAGATCTGGTTGTCGCCAGATATCGCCTACTTCATAGGGTATCCCTGCCTGTGAGAACTTTTCCACCGATGCCGGATACGCTGCCATCGATGGTAGAACACGTTTGAACTGTCGGACCAGATCGTGATCAAGGGGAAATCCTCGTCCTGCCAGTCTGATTGCTGGTGCCATTACTTTTGCGCGAGACATCGTGCCGTGCGTCGCGAGCAAAGTTAGCAGTCCGTCCACAGACCCCGGGACACCGGCAGCTTTGTGACTGCGAGTGGACAGGCCGGAAATGACGTTACCGGCGTCATCCAAGTACATGTCGTGGGTGGCGGTGAGCGGCGCACGTTCCCGGTGGTCCAACGTGACGACGGAACCATCTGCCAGCCTCACTACAGCGAAACCACCACCCCCAATATTTCCGGCTGACGGGTAGGTTACGGCCAGTACGAACCCTGTTGCTACCGCCCCGTCGATGGCATTGCCACCCGCTTTCATAATCTGAATACCCGCCGCAGAGGCATGGACAGATCGCGATACAACCATGCCTTCTGTGCCATACATGGCCTCTGTGCTCGCCGCAAAAACGGATACGATCGACCACGTGGTGAGCGTTCCCACGAGCGTCACTACGCGGAGGCAGCGGACACTGTGCCTGTTGGACATACGAGGCAAATTCATATCTGCCTCTGACGTCCAGCCCAGTATGGTTCACGAACGATTCGACGCTGTATCTTTCCCGATGGTAATCGCGGGAGGTCATCGACAAAATCAACAGTGCGCGGACATTTGAATGCAGGTAGTTGCTCGCGTGTGAAGGTGATCAATTCGTCTACCAGTGGTTGGTCTGCGTGAAAACCAGCATTAAGCATGACGACAGATTTCACCTCTTCACCCCACTCCTCATTGGGTACGCCCACGGTACAACAGTCAGAAACCGCCGGGTGCTGCAGAAGAGCGTCATCTATTTCCTGAGGATAGATATTCACGCCGCCTGAGATAATCGTCTCTGCATTCCGGCCGGTCAGAAAAAGATAACCATCCTCATCAAAGTAACCCATGTCACCCAGTGTGAAATAGTCGCCTCGATAGCTCTTACCGGTCTTCTCAGGATCCTTGAAGTATTCAAAGCGTGTCGCCGGTGCTCGAAAATAGATCGTGCCGACCTCACCGCTTTGCAACTCTTTGCCATCGTCATCATAGATCCTGTTATCTGCGTTCGCTGGCGACCTACCAACGCTACCCGGTTTCGACAACCATTCCTCCGGCCCGATAAAGAATCCACCGCCACCCTCAGTTGCCGCGTAGTACTCATGAATCACAGGTCCCAACCAGTCCATCATGGCTTGTTTGACATGCACCGGACACGGCGCCGCACCATGGAGGACAAACCGCATACTGCTGACATCGTATTTTGACCGCGTTGATTCGGGAAGCGCCAGTAATCGATGAAACATGGTGGCGACCATGTGAGTATGGGTCACACTATGCGTCACAATAAGTCGGAGCGTCTCTTCGGCATCCCACTTGTCCATCAATACGGTTCCGACACCCTGGATCAACGGTGAGTTTATATTGAAGGCCAGTGGTGCCGCGTGATACGCCGGTCCTGTACACAAACACAGATCCGTTTCAGGATTATAAGCTGCCGCACTTTGCCCCTGGGTTTGCGCCTGCGACTGTGTCAGTGTTGCCGACCGTTCCTGTGGCTTAGACGGAGTCACCGGTTTCATTTCTTGTGCCGTTGACGCGGGCTGTTCTCTAGGCCTGAAGACCCCTTTGGGGCGTCCTGTGGTTCCAGAGGTATACAACATCTGTGTACCGGAGACAGGATCAGAAATGTTGTCACCGCTGTGGGTTGCCAACGCTTCGTCGTAGTCTATAAATCCAGCAATCGATCCACCTGTGGCCAATGCAATCTCGACACCAGGGTTATCGCTGAGGGCTTCGATCGCCGAGACTTCGCAGCGAGCATCCGCGATGAACGCTTTCGCTTCACAGTTGCCGACAATATATGACGCGTTATCACCCGTCAGATGCCAGTTGATGGGTGTGATGCGAAATCCGGCACGTGAGCACGCGAAGAAAACCTCAAGGAACTCAGGACGATTAGTCATCAGCATCGCGACCGAATCATCGACGCCCAGTCCAGCATCGCGAAGTGTACGAACCAATTGGTTGCAGCGTGCGTTCAATTCGGAGAATGTACGGCTGCCGAATTCGGAAATTACTGCAGGTTTGTCGGGTCGTCGCTCCGCGTGAAAGGCGATGAGCATTCCCGTTCGTGAGGCCGTCATGAGGTCGAGTAATTGCTCGCTCATAAGGATATCCAAAGGTCAGAAAACTGGCCGCAGTGTCACACGAAAGACAGGCTATTGGTAGCAACTAGAGTGTGTCAGATCATCATGTCAGCGGACACAATTCTCGTCTCACCAAGGGGTGAGATGCAGCGTGGATCTTTGTTTCGAGCATTGTTTACGAACGTTGATACCGGTGTGATCGCGAGCGGATAGCGCAACTGCGAGGCCATGAGTTGACCGAGGTCCGCCTTGGACGTGTTCACATCTATCCATCCTGAAATCTCTGAAAGAGACAGGTGAACTGGAGTACGATGATGCAGTGAATCCATGCCGGTTGGTGCCGCCATCGTAACGATAGTACAGGACTCAACCAACTGGTCATGATCTCGCCAACGCTCCCACAGACCGGCAAACGCAAAACCATCCTGTCCGATCGGCGTAATAAGATAGGGAACACGCTGACCCTGTTCATCCTCCTGCCACTCGTAATAGCTGCTGGCAGGAATCACACATCGACGTTTTTCATACGCCTCAGAAAACGCTCGGCTTCTCGTCAGCGTCTCTGACTTTGCATTGAACATACTGTATTTATTGGAGGGGCCATCGCTCCACCACGGGACCAGCCACCAGCGCATAGGTGTCAAAGACCAACCGCCCTCCGTATTGCGCAGCACGTTTACTGTCTCAGTCGGTGCAATGTTGTAGACGGTTTCCACAGGGAATATCTGACCCGTGATTTCCATAATCAGCTGGGTCAATGGATCGCTGATAATATTAAAGCGACCACACATAGGTTTGTCTCAGATCAGGGTGGGCACATTGTTGCACTTACCTCTCTTTTCCGCTAATTTCGGCGGCTTTTTTCAGGGGAAGTCCCCAGCCCCAGGGACAGACCACTCGCCGCAAGCCCCTCAAAAAGGACTTCCGGCACAGGAGAGCGTAATGATTCACCTGCCCAATCTGAAGCATATATCCGACGAGGATATCGCAGACATCCTGGAACGAGCCCACAAGATCAAACGCAATCCGAGAGACTATACCTCGTTATTGCCTCAGCAGACCCTTGGCATGTTATTTCAGAAAACCAGCACTCGAACACGCGTGTCTTTCGAGGCAGGAATGACTGAACTTGGAGGCTCTGCCATCTTTATCGATTGGAACGCATCAAACTTTATACTCACGGATGTCGCCTACGAGATCGAGTATATGTCACGCAACGTTGATTGCATCATGGCCCGCTTGCTCCATCATGAGGATATCCAGACCATAGTTGCTGCCAGTCAGGTACCGGTGATCAATGGTTGCTGCGAGAAATATCATCCGTGTCAGGCGTTGACCGATCTCTTCACCATCCAGGAGTACACCGATAAGCCCCTGGATCAGGTCACACTCGTCTACGCAGGGGTTCAGAACAACGTATCCAACTCCCTCACGTTGATCTGTGAGCGCCTCGGTACCCAACTGATTCTTGCGACGCCCGATCCTGATCCACAGGGAGAAAGTGCAGATGCGGATGTACAAAATGCTATTCAGTCCTCGTCCAATATCGAGCACACGACTGACATCAACAGTGCAGTGAGAGAAGCAGATTTTGTTTATACCGATACGTGGATCGATATGCAGTACTTCAATGACACAAGCCGTACTGCCGAGAATAAGGCAACACTTGAGAAAATGCTGCCGTATCAGTTGAACGAAACCTTGCTGGAAGGTCGATCCTGTAAAATCATGCATGACATGCCCATTCATGCTGACTTCGAAATCAGTCCGGGGCTGGTCAGGGATCCTCGTAGCGTTATTTTCGAGCAGGCCGCCAACCGCAAGCATGCTCAGAAGGGTTTGCTCTGGTGGCTATTCGAGCAGGCAGATCAACTGATTCAGTAACGTCTGAACGAGAGCCTGCTCAACTGAGCTGTCCAGCAAGAAACTCAAGCCAATGCCGAATATGCGTAGGCCCTGGTTCTGCCTTCATCGGTTGTCGGCGATCCTGGTTGGCTTTGTGCTCCTCGACCACCAACGCACTCCCGCCTGCTGCCCGATGATCGATTGACTGACGACGTTCCAAGTCATCCAGATGCATCTGGCAGCCGACATTGGCGGTCACATAGTGGTCCGCGCCGGAGGCCTGCAAAGCGCTGACCTTGTTCTCTCGGAGCTGACTGGACAATGCCGGCTGCATGATCGAATAACTACCCGCCGATCCACAGCAAACGTGCGCGTCTCGAACGGGGACGACCGTCATTCCCCATCGTGTGAGGACTCGCTCAATGAGACCACTCAGCCGTTGTCCGTGCTGAAGTGTGCAGGGTGTATGAACAGCCACCGTTGCCGTTTCACACGGTAATGGCGTCATGGTGTCGATAAATTCAGTGGCATCTAACAGTTTCTCAGCCAATCGTTTGGCCTTATGCGAATACACCTCATCGTCCTCCAGCAGATGGGGATAGTCTTTCAACGTCACACCACAGCCACTGGCCGAAGAAATGACGACATCGACGTCATTGAGTATTGGGTCCAGACGATCCAAAAGTTGCCGCATACGGGCTAGCCCACCAGCATGATCGCTCATATGGTACTGCAAGGCACCACAACACCCTTCCCCCGCGAGCGTCACCGGTTCTACACCGCCGTGCGTCAGGATCGACTCGAGCGCACTATTGACACCCGGTGTCACCACATCCTGTGTGCAGCCACCCAGCAATAATGCACGTTGCTGAGGCTGGTTGATAGACGTCGACTCAAAGTGCGGGTTCTCTGCGGTGGGAATCAGCGACTGAAGAAAGCCTGGCATCACAGGCCGCAGCAATCGTCCTGTCCGATACATGAATTTGAACAACCAGTGACGCGGCACCACATTTCTGAGGAGCCAGGATTTCAACCGCTGCATCAATGGTGGCGCCACCTTCCGGGCCGCCAGCCCGCGGCCTACGTCCAGGAGTCTTCCATACTCAACACCCGATGGGCAGGTCGTCTCACAGGCGCGACATGTCAAGCAACGATCCAAGTGACCAGCCGCACTCTCACCGATTGTGTCCGTTTCGAGCAGGTTTTTGATCAGGTAGATCCGACCTCGCGGGCCATCCAGTTCATCCCCTAGCAGTTGATAGGTCGGACAGACAGCGGTACAGAATCCACAGTGCACGCATGCCCTCAGAATGTCCTCGGCTTCCTTAACATCAGACCTCCCCGCAAGTTGCGGATGGATATGTGTCTGCATCAGAGTCCCCGGTACATGCGGTCTGGGTTCATGATGCAGATTGGATCGAAGGCTTGCTTAAGACGCTGGTGGAGCCCTCTGACATACTCCGGTAAGGGGGGCATGCGTTCTAAGGGTCCGCCATCTTCTTCATTTTTAAAGAGCCAGCCGGGTGCAGATTCTGATCGTGGAATGGAAACGGGGTCCGATAGCCAGCGCACTGCGCCGCCCCATTCGACGAGGGCTGCATCCGTCATATGCATGGGATTATCCGATGACACGGAAACTCGCCACAATTGTTTGGCGGACGCTAGGGCAGGCAGACGTTGAGTCGCTGCAAGCGTCCACTGATCCCCAATCACTTCCTCACCCCCGATGTCTGCCGCGGCGGCACGCACACCAATCTCTGTGCCTGACAACCGGATATACAGAACATTCTGTGAAGCCATCAGACCCGATAGCGGCGCACCGCTGTTGCGTAGCACCCTCATTCGCGATCTGAGTTCATCGGGTGTGATCTCCTGCATCAGCGTGACCTCACGCTCAGGCTTGGGTAATACCTTCAAACTGATGTCAACAAGCACGCCAAGCGTACCGAATGCACCCGTCATCAATCGGGCCACATCATATCCTGCAACGTTCTTCATCACTTGACCGCCAAACTCGTGGTACACGCCGGATGAAGTGATAACACCGATACCCAAAACGAAATCACGGACCGAACCTGTAAAGGGTCTTCGCGGACCAGATAGTCCACAAGCGACAGTACCGCCCAACGTAGACGTTCCGTAATCGGGCGGATCAAAGGCCAAAATCTGTCCCTCTGCGTCGACAAGAGCATTGAGCTCAGCCAGTGGTGTTCCCGCTCGCGCTCGCAGAACCAGCTCGCGGGGTTCATAACTGATGACACCACGGTGTGCCGACAATGCCAGTTGATAGCTGTTCTCGAGTCTTCCCGATGAGAGAAACGCCTTACTGCCTCCCCCAACAATATCGATAGGTCGCGCAATCTCGCTCTGTTCGCGAACCTCGTCCGCCAGTTGTTTGATCAGGTCTGAATCAACCAAGGTCAGAAACGTTCCAGCTCTGGGAACCGTGTCTCTCCGTGATGAACGTGCATAGCACCAAATTCAGCACACCGGTGCAGCGTTGGTACGGCCTTCCCTGGGTTCAATAATCCCTTGCTATCAAATGCATCTTTCACGGCATGAAAGAGGGATAGTTCGTCCTCGCTGAACTGCACACACATCTGATCGAGCTTTTCGACACCCACGCCGTGCTCCCCTGTGATCGTCCCTCCTTTTTCAATACATAAAGTCAGGATTTCCGCACCAAACGCCTCGGCTTTCTCCAACTGCTCCGGATCATTGGCGTCATACAGGATCAACGGATGCAGGTTACCGTCACCAGCGTGGAAAACATTGGCAACACCAAGCCCATAACGTTTTGACATGTTCGTAATGGCAGTTAACACAACTGACAGTTCTCGTCTTGGAATAGTGCCATCCATACAGAAATAATCCGGAGCGATCCTGCCGACGGCGGGAAATGCAGATTTCCTACCCTGCCATAGCTGCTGACGGTCAGTTTCATTGAATGCCTCGCGGATCGTTGTCGCTCCGTTCTTTTGAAGGACTGCCTTAAGCCGAATCAACTGCGCTGCAATTTCTTCGGCAGTGCCATCGAGCTCACACAATAGAACCGCCGCGGCGTCAACAGGGTAACCCGCCGAAGCAAAGGCTTCCGCCGCCCTGATCGCTGGATTGTCCATCATCTCCAGACCGGCCGGCAAAATGCCATCGGCAATGATCTCGCCAACAGCTTCTCCTGCACCCCCCACGTCATCAAAACCAGCCAGCACCACACATACGCTCTCGGGCAGAGGCAGCAGATCCACCGTAATCTCGACCACAATACCCAGCATGCCTTCGGAGCCGTGCATCAGCGCAAGCAGGTCATAGCCAGCTGAGTCCAGACCATCACCACCCAGTTCATATAGTTCCCCGGACGGCGAGACAATCTTCAACTTGCGAACGTTGTGCACCGTCAAGCCATACTTCAGGCAGTGCACCCCACCCGAGTTTTCGGCAACGTTCCCACCGATGGAACAGGCAATCTGTGAGGAGGGGTCGGGTGCATAGTAGAGTCCATGCGAGCGCACCGCTTCTGAGATTGCAAGGTTCGTAACCCCAGGCTGTACAAGGGCAGTACGGTTGGCAGTGTCGACTGACAGTACGCGATTGAATTTCGACAGCCCCAACAAGACGCCATCCTCATGTGGCATCGCGCCACCGGAGAGGCCTGTACCTGCACCTCGCGCGACGACAGGTACTTCAAAGCTGTGGCATAACCGCATCACCGTTTGAATTTCTGAGATTGTCTCCGGTAATACCACAATACCTGGGCGTTGCTTCTTGGCAGTCAGCCCATCCGTTTCATAGACAGATAGTCGTTCCGGATCAGCAATCACATGGTCTTTGCTGACCTTATTCAATCTTTGAATGAATGATTGGGTAACTCGCATCGGACTTCATTATACGTATAATTGATGCTCCTTACACCGAGGTTCGGTGACACCCTAGTGACTACTCTCGAGATCGATTCCATCGAAGACATCCTTGATGATTTTCGCTCCGGCAAGATCGTTTTGCTCATGGATGACGAGGATCGTGAGAACGAAGGCGATCTCATGGTAGCTGCCGACAGTGTCACCGCGGAACATATTGCCTTTTTCGCACGTCATGCGTGCGGTCTGATCTGTCTGACGCTCACCGAGGAACGAGCAACCCGACTGGCACTGCCGCTGATGGTGGAGCAAAACAGGTCGATGCATGAAACAAATTTTACGGTATCGATCGAGGCTGCTAACGGAATTACAACGGGTATCTCTGCCGCAGACCGCGCAACAACTGTCCAGACCGCCGTTGCACCGGGCGCCGGTCCTGATGACGTTGTCATGCCTGGTCATATCTTCCCACTGATTGCCAAACGAGGTGGTGTACTCACCCGTGCGGGTCATACCGAAGCTGGCTGCGATCTGGCTCGGCTAACGGGTCACGAACCCGCTGCTGTAATCGTTGAGGTCATGAATGAAGACGGAACAATGTCCCGTGGACCTGAATTGATGCAGTTTGCTGAAAAATACGGTATTCGGATAGGCACCATTGCCGACCTTATCCACTATCGAACACTGAACGACAAGACCATTGATCTGTACGATGAAAAACCTGTCAACACCCAGTATGGCGAGTTCACCTTGCGCACGTATACCGACAGTGTCTCTGATTGCATTCACTACGCACTCGTCAAAGGTGAAATATCTGAATCCGGTCCATGCCTTGTTCGCGTACAGACACTGAACACGCTGCGGGATGTGCTGGGCACGGAACATGACGGATTTCGGCCGTCGTGGTCTTGGGACGACTCTCTGCAGCAGATCGCCGCCGAGGGACAGGGTGTCGCGGTCATCGTCGGCCAGCATCAATCGATGAACGAAGCACTTTCACAGGTGCGTCACTTTCCAGAAATCCCCCCAGAGCAGCGAACGCCCTCCGATATGTTTGTCTATCGCGTCGTCGGTATCGGCTCACAGATTCTTCGCGACATCGGTGTCGGAAAAATGCGACTGCTGAGCTCGCCCACACGCTATAACATTTCGGGTTTCCATCTCGAAGTCGTCGAATTTGTGGAGAACATTCGAACTGACTGACGTCGTTACAAAGTGCGTGCTATGACACAGTTTCTGTATCGCACTTCCGTATTACCGGTTGTGTTCACACCGATCGGTTGTGAGAGCACCCACCATGACATGATGGAAAAGTTTGGTAAATCGAAGCGCGACATACTGATTGATCGGATCGAAGATGGACAAGAGCCACAGCAAACCAAATAGGAGTAGTTTTTCAGTACATTCATCAGTTCCGTAACGCCCTGAAATGCGATGGCGGAAAGCAGTATCGAGCCAGTGCTTGCGGCCAGGAAAGACAACTTCCTCTATCTGAAACACAACCTCAACGCGCGTGCGATCAATTCACTCCGCGGTGAACTGGACAGTGTGGACTATGACGTGAATACGCCGATCCGCAACATGCAGTCTGCGATCAACAGATCCGATCAGTTTGACGCTGAACTCCTAGGCGGTTGATGTCCGACTTGTTAATTTGGATCAGGGGGCTGACACCCTTGCATATGTGAAGTCGGGATCTGGTCCCATGACACGTCGTGCAACACCTTTTAACTGTGGATGCTGCACCCATGCTGATCCGGTTTCTGCAAGCGGCAGGACAGGCAGGTGCTGGAAGATCAACTGTTGGAGTGCTCCAGCTGACGCCATTCGAACTGATGGGTCAGATGCTCTCACAAGAATCGCAAGCTGCTCGTCATAGTCATCATTACGCCAGCGTCCCCGATTGTTGGCATTGTAGGAACCCAGTAGATCCGCATACGTCAGGACGTCATCGAAATCCGGGTACCAACTCGACAAAGCAATGTCGAAGTCTCCCGCGCGGGACTTCACCAGGTACTGTTTGAAGGTTTGCTGATCAATCGTGACTGGAATCCCCAGGGTCTCTGAAATGATACCCTGGAAGAACTCTGCCACCCGGACACCCGTCGGAGAACTGACGGTCAGCAGCACCAGCGGTGTCTCGCGAATTCGGCCAGAATGTTGTGTCAGGTGTGCCTGCAGATGTTGGCGCGCAAGTTCGACGTTACGGGCACGCTCCCCAACCGGGAATTCATCTGCAAACTTTCCCTCAACGCCGTTCAGCCACGATGGAAAGAAGCTGTACGCGGGTTTGTAGCCAGGAATTCCAATGACCCGGTTGACATAGTCGTCCACGCTGAAGGCATATGCGATTGCAGACCGAAGACTCCGATCCGCAGTGGCACGTCCCTCACGATGATTGAACCAGAGATAGGATAGACCGCCGGAAGCAAAAGTCCGCATCCGTAAACCCTGATCGAGCGCATCCGTCACAGTATCTATCCCCAGAGCGGTATACGCGATGGCCTGATCTCGAAAAAGGTTCAGCCTCGCCCGGTTGTCCTCAGTCACGTAGCCAATGTCGATACGATTCAACGTAATGGACGCAGCATCCCAGTACGCAGGATTTTTATCGAGGACCAGGCGAGCACCATGGGTCCAGTCGCTCAACACAAAGGCACCGTTGTAGAGTAAGGTATCGGCTTCGCTGGCATATCGGTCACCCTGCCGACGGTGAAACGAGCGTTTTATCGGGAAAAAGGCTGCGTGAGTCATGAGTGCGACACAATAGCCACAACCGGTCTCATACCGAACCTCCAGCTCGCGGTCTGAGATGGCTTCGATCCCGAGGTCCCGAGCGGTTGCCTCACCTCTTGAGATTGCAGCCGCATTCTTGAACGGAATCGCGATAGCTGCATAGGGAGACGCGCGGTCCGGATCCACCAACAGACGCCAGGCATACACAAAATCATCCGCAACAATCCGGGTCCCATCGGACCACTTGGCGTCGGTACGCAGCCGAAAACGGATGCCATCCTCGGTGGACTGCCACGATTCCGCAACCCCGGGGGCAATCCGACCTCGTCGGTCGTAGCGCACCAGCCCCTCGTTGACATGCCCCAGAATACGAAAGCTCACAAGGTCTGTCGTTCGACTCGAATCCAGATTGGGGGGTTCTTGCGTAATCGCAATCGTAATTCGTTGATGTTCGTAGTCAATCGCCGCCAACACCTGACCCCAGGCAGCCCATATTGATGCAGCCAGGAACCCTAAGGCTATTCGATACCCACGACGAGGGTCATGCTTCATAGAGATCAAGTTTCCCCACTAGATAAGACAGATACTTGCGTCACGAAGGCACCGACGATTTTGACATCCGATAGTATTCACCAACAGTCCGTGTCAGTACACTCATCACATGTCGACCGTCAGTCCAACCCATCACGTTCATGCTAGTCTAAAGCCATTTCATAATTCGATCCGTAGCTGGTTCGAACAACGTTATCCGTCCCCAACCGATGTTCAGGTCAACGCCTGGCCCAGAATCCAGACGGGTGAACACCTGCTGATCACCGCTCCCACCGGTACCGGTAAGACGATGACGGCGTTTCTCTGGACCCTCAACCGTTTCGCGACGGGCAATCTAGCCTTGGGCGCAACGCGAGTGCTGTATATCAGCCCACTCAAGGCACTCAACAACGATATCGCCAAGAACCTTCTCACACCACTTTCAGAACTGCGTGAACAGTTTCCGGACTTCCCCGAGGTCAGGGTTCAGACACGGAGCGGCGACACGGAACGACAACAACGACGACGCATGGTCCGTCATCCACCTGAAATACTCATCACGACGCCCGAAAGCCTGAACCTGATGCTCTCGTCTGCGAGCGGTCTCAGCATATTGGGCAATATAGAAACGGTCATTCTGGACGAAATCCATGCGGTGGTCGACAGCAAACGAGGCGTCTATCTGATGACAGCGATCGAACGACTGGTCGCCATGTCCGGAGAATTCCAACGTATCGTGCTCTCCGCCACCGTTAATCCCCTCGAACGTGTTGCTGCGTTTGTCGGTGGTTACCAGCTGGACCAACAGAACCGGTTCACACCGCGTCCTGTAGGGATTGTGCGCAGCGATGCCACGAAGCAGTTCGACATCCGCATCAGGTACCCAGAAGCCACTGCAAACAGGCCGCGGGAAGAAAAGATATGGCCGACACTGGCAGAGGATTTCTATAACCGAATCGAAGCAAACCGTTCGACCCTCCTGTTCGTCAATTCACGAACCCAGGCGGAACAGATTACAAAGATGATCAACGAAGTGGCAGAGGATCTGATCGCGTATGCCCATCACGGCTCTTTGTCTAGAGAGCTACGCATTGAAGTTGAAAACCGTTTGAAGCGCGGCGAACTCGCCGCGATTGTGGCGACAAGCACACTTGAAATGGGCATCGATATCGGCGAACTGGATGAGGTCATACTGATTCAGTCGCCCGAAAACATCGCCTCAGCGATACAGCGGATTGGACGAGCGGGTCACCGGGTTGGCGAGGTGAGTCACTGTACCCTGTATCCAACGCACCCGAAGGACTTTGTGCATGCAGCTGTCCTCTCGAAAGCCGTCGAAGAACAGGACATCGAACCAATCAGTACGATTGACTGCCCGCTCGATGTACTCGCCCAGATTCTAATTTCAATGGCCGGAACCCGCGAGTGGGATATCGACGCGCTCTATGCCGAAGTGCGTCGGAGTACCGCATTTCATGACCTGACCCGAGGTCAGTTTGACCTCGTACTCAACATGATGGCGGGTCGATACCACGAAAACCGCATCAGCGAGCTGAAAGCGAGACTCTCCGTTGATCGAGCCGCCAACACAGTCCGCACGCAGAAGGGTGCATTGATCTCCCTGTATCTCTCTGGCGGCGTCATACCTGACCGCGGCTATTTTCAGATCCGTATGGAAGGTACCGGAGCACGCATTGGTGACCTCGATGAGGAATTTGTGTGGGAAGCTAACGTCGGCAATGTATTTACCTTCGGCACGCAACACTGGGAGGTAAAAAAAATTACGCACAACGACGTGCTCGTTGCTCCAGGCAAGCCCGGTCCGTCAACACCTCCTTTCTGGAAGTCTGAGGCACTTGATCGCAGCCTGCATCTGTCTGAACGCATCGGTGAGTTTCTGGAGAACGCTGATGCCACAATCGACGACGTTTCATATTCGGCGCAACTCCAGCAGAAATATCCGATGGACCCGGATGCATGCAATGCCCTGATCGAATACCTGCAACAGCAGCGCACACATTGCAACGCACCATTACCACATCGGCACCATGTCCTCGTGGAATACATCGAACAATCACCTGGTGGTGCTACCGGACAACAGATTATTTTCCACACACATTGGGGTAATAGGATCAACCGACCTCTCGCCATGGCAATGACCGCTGTCTGGCACGAAAAGTACGACGAAAACATCGCGCTGCACGTGGACAATGATGGGGTGGTCCTTCAATTACAGACGGATATCGATGCCGCGAGTCTGTTGGCGGACATCGATCCTAGTCGGCTTGAGCAATACTTGCGACATCAGCTCGAAGCCTCCGGTTTTTTCGGTGCGCGTTTCAGGGAAAATGCAGGGACCGCCCTATTGCTCTCCAAAGGTCGTTTCAACGAACGAAAGCCGTTGTGGATGAGTCGCCTTCAGAGCAAGAAACTGTTGGATACCGTTCAACGCTGGGACGACTTTCCGCTGCTACTTGAGACCTGGCGTACCTGTCTACGCGACGAGTTCGATCTCGTCGGTCTACAGATGCTGCTTAGCGAGGTGGCATCAGGTGATATTCAGATCAGCGAGGTTAAAACACAAACACCTAGTCCCTTCGCCAACGCGTTGGCTTACGATCAGTTGAACACCTATGTTCATGAAGGTGACAACCCCGTCGCAATCAGTCAGAGCCGGTTACGCATCGACTTACTGAAAGAGCTGGTATTTTCTGAAGGGTTGCGTCCCACGGTTCGGACAAACCTTGCCCGTGAATTTGAACAGCGACGTCGACGTCTCGTGCCGGGTTATGCACCCAGTGACCAGGATGATTTGGTCGACTGGGTGGCTGAACGATGCCTTTTACCTAAAGAAGAGTGGCTCGAGTTGACGCAGGATTCCACGCTAGATGATCAGCATCCAAGACTCTGCTGGCAGCAAAACCTGATGATGACGGTTGACCAACGTGACCTCAGTACCGACCTCACCGCACTTGTTGCCAATCTGCTGCAATTTCACGGCCCCGTCACCATTGAATACTTTTGCGATCTCTATCGGCTTGAAGTCAACCCCGTACGGCAGGAGGTCGACCGTTTGATCACAGATCAGCGAGTGATCGCAGGCGCATTGTTCACTGGTGATGACGCCATCTATGTGTCAGATGCAGGCAACTTTGAAGCGCTATTGCGGATTGGCAGATTGAACCGACGAACTCAGGATGAGCCCAAAGATCTCGATGCACTTCCTAGTTTCCTGTTCAGCTGGCAAACCCGAAACAACAAACCTACTGAAATCCTCGAAGTATTGCGTGGATACGGTGCACCGGTTGAATCGTGGGAGTCTGATTTATTGCCAGCTCGTATTCCCGGGTACCGCGCCCACCACCTCGATTCGCTATTCAATGAAGAGGAACTGTTGTTCGTCGGTTGTGGCGAAAAACAGATCACCCTGTGTTGGCCCGATGATCTCGACCTGATTGCATTGGAGCCCTCATCCGGGTCCGAAATTCTCCTGGATGATCGTGCGCGTTACGATTTCGGGGTGTTGCAGGACGCCACTGACATGAGTGCTGCCGAGCTGATATCAGCACTGTGGCGTGAGACCTGGGCGGGTCAGATCACCAACGATAATATGACGAGTCTCCGTAAAGCTTTGTTGAACAATTTTGGGGCACCCGAAGTGACGTCGGGAACACAAAGACTAGCGGTGCGGCGGAACATGAGGAGTTGGCGGCAACGGGTTCCCTTTTCGGGAAACTGGTACACCCTCACCTATCCTCCACCTCCCGCTGATGCCATCGATACTGAAGAACTGGCAAAAGACCGCGTGCGCCTATTGCTGGCGCGTTACGGCGTCGTCTTCAGAGAACTCCTAGCTCGTGAACTGCCAGCGTTTCAATGGCGCGGTCTCTTCCGCTCGCTCCGTATCATGGAACTTGCAGGCGAAGTCATCACAGGTCACTTCTTCACCGAAGTACCCGGACCTCAATTCATCTCACCTGCCGCACACCGACACTTCATCCGCGACTGGAATCAGGAACGAATATTCTGGATTAATGCGACTGATCCAGTTGCCACCAGTGGTCTGGGTTTACGCCGCGGGGAAGTCACTCGCCGAAGCAGCAACCACCTTGTCTACAGGGGCCGGGAGCTCGTCATGATTAGTGAACGACTGGGGCGTCGCCTGACATTTCACATCGATCCAGAGGATACTGACATGAATGAAATCCTGACAATCTTAAGACACCTTCAATATCGCGAAGTGAACCCAGTCAAAAACCTCGTGATTGAGACAATCAATGACATAACTGCGAGAGAAAGTCCCTACCTCAATATCATCGAAAATCACTTCGATGTCGTCAGGGACTACCGCGCTGTCTATCTTGAACGTGACACTCTCTGAGCACTCGACAGATGTCTGACTCACCACTTTATCTCTACACCCATCCGGATTGTCTTAAGCACTCATTTGCGGGTCATCCAGAGCGTCCCGAACGACTCTCTGCCGTGATGGATCGCCTACAGCAAAGCGGTCTTAGCGACGAGCTGACGCTCCTCGAATCGCGTGAGGCGGATACTAGCGACCTCGCTAAGGTGCATGGACATCGCCTCATCGAGGACCTGTTCGCCAACGAAAGAGCCGATGCCATCGTCAGCTTAGATCAGGACACCTTTCTTTCACCAGGCAGCAACCGAGCGGCACGGCTTGCCTGTGGGGCGGCGACTGAAGGCGTCCGGGCGATCCTCCGGGATGACACACGGCGAGTGTTCTGTGCAGTGAGGCCCCCCGGGCATCACGCTGAGACCGATACCGCCATGGGGTTTTGCCTATTCAATACAGTCGCAGTCGCTGCTGCGGTCGCACTCGAGTCACCCAATATAGAGCGCGTGGCAATTCTCGACTTCGACGTCCATCAGGGGAACGGGACAGTTGATATCTTTAAGGACGATAGTCGGGTCTTGGTGGCTTCGAGTTTCCAGGACAACTTCTATCCCATGCGTTACATGGAGTATACCAATCCTCACGTGGTGCCGTGTCCATTGTCCGCAGGATCCGGGAGTCACGAGTTTCGACGTGCCATCAAGGATTCCTGGTTGCCAGCTCTGGAACGACATCAACCTGATCTCATCCTTGTATCTGCAGGATTTGATGGCCACCGTGACGATCCGCTGGGAGGCCTTCGCCTTGAGACTGATGACTACCGATGGATCACGCGCCTGATACGCGAACAGGCTGATCACTACTGCGGAAGTCGTGTTCTATCAACACTGGAAGGTGGGTACGATCTAAACGCGCTTTCAGACAGCGTTGAAGCTCATCTGACGGAGCTACTGAACTAAGTTCAACCTACAGGAACCGATCCTTAAGGCGATATACTGATTGATATCGACGTCATCGACCAGGCTGTCCAACAAGAGGTTCTCCGCAAAGTCCTTGTACATACCCGAGTTCAAGAACAGTTTGGACAGTTCACCGTCCAGGTGTCGATCCTTCATCATCAAAATCGTGATGCGATTCGATTCGCTAAGCGTCTTAGGCAACTTGCAGGGTCCGTCTGAGGCAGTAAGCGCTTCAGAGACGTCCGCAATCACAATAATGTGCGCCAGGATGGACATTTCGCCGCCCTCAAGCTTCTTGGGACAGCCCGTGCCATCCATTTTCTCATTATGACCGCCCGCGATCTCGGGGACATTCTCCAGGTTCTTTGGAAGAGGCAGGTTTTCGGGCATCACAATGGTCTGAACAATATGGTCATTGATCTTGAACCACTCTTCTTCCGTGAGAGTGCCGCGAGCAATACAAAGGTTATAAATCTCGCCTAGATTATATTTGTACGCTGGCGCTTCGATCTTAAAGCCATATCGGTTGTCAGGATCGGCAGAATGCACGACTGCATCGTGCTCAATGATCTGGTCTGTTTGTAAGCAGCGCTTCCAGACATGGCTGTCTCGAGCAGGTTCCTATTCCCGTCGCTTCAGCCCTACGTGCGCAACGCCCGCCCGCTTCGCGACCTCGAACCGCATACGGATTTCGTGAATGCGATCGGTGATCGTTTCAAGTTTGATCGCTTTATCCAAGACAGAGTTTGGCGTTTCCACCGTACCGCTATCATGCAACCAGGCCCCGATATGCAGTACGCATCACTCTCCTTCGGTCAGATTGACATGTGCAAAAGGTTCGCTGTAAGCCTTGCAGACGGCCTCGGTCGGCATTTCGGTCAACGCGGGCAAAAGGTGACAATGCCCGCCCGTGTGGAGTGACTCCGCGTCCACCGCACCTGCCATCAGGCGATCGGGATCCCGTTCAGCACTGAGCGCGATGCCGATATCAATCGGTCGACGAAACGAAGCCTGATCTGTGGACATGGGGCGTTCCTATCCAGAGTACTCACGTGATAAAGCGTTAGTCTCGGCGCTTAAAGGGCTGATAGAATAAATTTCATGGCAGATATCCCATTCGTCTACGAGTTCGACTTTGAATACGAGGTCAGTCAGCAGATCAGTCCGATGATCCGACGCGTACTGGCGAAAAACCCCTCTGCATTCACGTTTCGCGGAACCGGCACCTACATTGTCGGACAAGGTCACGTTGCCGTGATTGATCCGGGACCGGACGATCCCGAGCACATCGCAGCGCTGCAACAAGCCCTTGCTGGTGAGACCGTGACTCACATCCTGATCACTCATACACACATGGACCACTCACCCGCCTCACACTCGTTGAAGGACGTCTGGCAAGCGCCAACCTACGGCTACGGTCCGCACGGTGCAGGTAAGCTCGAACAAGGGGTTCAGGTTGAAGAAGGCGGTGACATGAAGTTCATACCCGATCATGAAGTGAGACATGGCGATCTCATTGAGGGTGACGGATGGACAATGGAATGTGTCTACACCCCCGGGCACACATCGAATCACATGTGTTACGCACTTAAGCAGGAGCGCTGTCTGTTCACGGGAGATCATGTGATGGGTTGGTCGACGTCGATTGTCTCGCCCCCAGATGGAGACATGACCGACTACATGACATCACTGAAATTGTTACTGGAACGAGACGATGAACGTTACTGGCCGACTCACGGCACCTGCATTGACAATGTCGATGAGTATGTCCACTCATTCATTGATCACCGGCTTCAACGCGAACATCAGATTCTTCGATGCCTGGACGATGGACTGCAAAACATTGCTGAGATGGTACCGGTCATGTACGCCGACACTGACAAAGCGCTCTATCCTGCAGCCGCACGCTCCGTACTCGCCGCCATGGTCCGCCTTGTAGATACGGGCCAGGTTCGTTGTGATGGTGTTGTCAGTCCTGACGCAACATATTCACTCCCAGCCTGACGCACAGCATAAGCCACACATTACCAGCCAAAAGAACAACCCACCGCCTGTATGACACCGGTCCTTGCTTGCGGGGAATATTTACCAAAAGGCGCGTTTCCGCCGAAGTCCGTCGGTCACACCAAAACGTGAACGATGTCACAAATCCAGCTCACAGGACTACCACTGAACTGGTCCCAACACTACTCTGCCTTCCTCGCATTTGGGTTTTAGTTTTCGCGCAAGGGAGAGCCAATGAAACTGACAAAGCTTTGGGGGGTCGCCGGCGCATCCCAGTGAACGTGTCGATCGAAAAGATGCGATTTCGGCAGCAGACATTGCACTGTAGGGAGCGAAAGCCAGTGGTAGAAATCGGGTCAGCAATGCAGGTAACCTCGGCGTTGAATCAAGGTGAGGAAAAAACAGACATCGTGACTCTCGATTGGCAAACGCCCTATCGGTCGCAGCGCGCACCGCTTTTTGCACAGAACGTTGTCGCGACGTCGCAACCGCTCGCAGCACAGGCTGGTCTTTCAGTACTGCAGTCAGGCGGCAATGCTATTGATGCGGCACTGGCAGCCGCCATCACGCTCACTGTTGTCGAACCGGTGAACAACGGTATCGGTAGCGACGCATTTGCTCTGTTCAACGATCCGGATCAAGAAAACGAAATCATCGGACTCAACGCGTCCGGCAGATCTCCCGCTGCATGGTCACCAGAACATTTCAGAGGCCAAACGTCGATGCCGACCAGGGGTTGGGACGCCGTAACGGTTCCCGGCGCTGTTTCCGCATGGGTTGCATTGTCTGATCGCTATGGCGCCCTGCCTTTTGGCAGCTTGTTTGAGTCTGCCATCCGCTACGCACACGATGGATACCAGGTGGGATATAAGACCGCATACTATTGGCGAGCCGCTGAGAAAACCCTCAGCGTGTTTGATGGCTTCCGTGACACGTTCCTTCCTGATGGCAGGGCACCCGTGGCAGGCGAACGGATAACGCTTGTCGATCACGCCCGTACACTCGAAGCCATCGCCGCGTCACATGGAGACGCGTTCTATAGTGGCGCGCTTGCCGATGCAATGGTCGACGATGCAAAACGTCTTGGCGGTCTCCTGACCCACGATGATCTCACCAGACATCAAGTGGACTGGATTACGCCGATCTCCCAGTCCTTCGCGGGCGTCGAACTGCACGAGATCCCACCGAACGGACAGGGGTTAATGGCGCTAGTCGCGCTAGGCATACTTGAGCACCACGACCTTTCTCGATATCAGGTTGACAGTGTCGACAGCGTGCATTTACAGATCGAGGCCACTCGCTTAGGCTATCGGGATATCGCCGGACATCTGGCGGATCACGACCACATGACTCAGTCAGTAGAAACGCTGCTTGACGCGGATCGCCTCGCAAAGCTGGCTGATGGCGTCTCCATGCAGGAAGCGCATCCGGTTCCCACCCAACTCGGTGCTGGTCCTGACACGGTGTACCTGACAACGGCCGATCAGTCTGGGCGAATGGTGTCGTTGATCCAATCCAACTACCAGGGCTTCGGTTCAGGCATCGTAGTACCCGGTACTGGCATCAGCTTGCAGAATCGGGGCGCCGGTTTCTCACTGATTCCAGGCCATCCCAACGAGGTCGATGGTCGCAAACGGCCGTATCACACAATCATTCCTGGTTTTGTAACGGATGCAGGGGAACCACGCATGTCTTTTGGCGTCATGGGCGGCCACATGCAGGCCCAGGGACACGTCCAGATGATGGTTCGGATCTTCATCCATGGACAGAACCCACAAACGGCCTCCGACGCGCCTAGATGGCATCTTCGTGAAGACGGAGTCGTGTGTCTCGAACCAGGTTTCAGTCAGAGTATCGCGTCTGCGCTGGCTGACCGGGGTCACACCATAGAGTGGTTCGACAGAGAGTACCTGTACGGTGGCGCACAGCTCATATACCGGATGGATGAGGGTTACTGCGCAGGGTCTGACCACCGTAAGGAAGGACTCGCAGTCGGATTCTAACCTGGGTGAGACTCAGAGCGTGGAATCTAAACCGACCACCCGGATGCGACCTTCTTTCTTGGCGCGGCACAAATTGGCATCGTCGTCCGCCACAAGTTTGCGCATTGCAGAAATATCTCTCGAAATTATCGTTGCCACCTCGATGCTGATACTGACGCGTATCGGCTCTTTCGCTATCGGGATGTCTTTGTCAGCGATGTTCATACTCAGGATGAACGCAGAAATGGCTCAGAATGGCGATTTTCGCGCCTTTAGCCTGTATCAGTGAGTGGTCACCGTCCAATCAAGTACAAGGACAACGCGGGTATGTAGGTGATGATCAATAGAGCGATCAGTAGCACACCCATGAACGGCAAAGTCGCCTGATACAGCTCGGTGATCGACTTATCGAACCGATAGCTTGCAATGAAAAGGTTCATGCCAATCGGGGGTGTGAAGTACCCGATCTGCATATTCGCCAGGAAAATGATACCCAGGTGGACCGGATCAATGCCAAACCCAATCGCGATGGGGACGATCAAAGGAATCATGATGACCAAAGCAGAAAAAATATCCAGGATCGCGCCGAGAATCAGTAATACGATATTCAGCAGAATCAGAAACGTGATCTTGTCGTCAATATAGGTACGAATCCACTCGAACAATGCCTGGGGGATCTGCGCATCAATCAGGAAATTCGTAAACGCAAGGGACACTCCCAGGATCATCAGAATACTGCCGACCATAACCATCGCTTCACGAGTAATCCGCGGCAAGGCACTGATTGGAATTTCACGATGAATAAAGACCTCAATGATCAGAACATACAACGCCGTGATCGCGGCGGCTTCGGATATCACCAGAATGCCGGAATAAATGCCCCCGAGAACGACAAAAGGCAGCGGTAGTTCCCAACGAACTTCCCAAAGTGCTGCACGTGCTTCTTGCCACGTGAAAATCTGGTGCGCTAACGCCTGGTCTTTCGAAGCCCAGATACTATAGATCGTCAAGAGGACGATCATGAGGAGTGCCGGAAGAATACCTGCAATAAACAGTTCTTGGATGGTAAATGGGCTGTCGAGATCCATTTGCTGGACGATGACACCATACAGAATGAGAGGAAGAGAAGGAGCCAGCAGTAAACCAAGGGAACCCGATGTTGTGACGAGGCCGAGCGAGAAACGTTCCTCATAGCCTGCCTGTGTCAGTGCAGGCAACAACAATGCGCCAACCGCCACAATGGTCACACCAGAGGCACCTGTGAAGGCCGTAAAGAACGCGCAGGTCACGAATGCAACCACCGCCAGCCCCCCTGGCATCCATCCAAAAAAGACACTGGTGATACGTACAAGCCGGGATGAAACCTGACTCTCCGCTAGAACGTAACCCGCCATGGTAAACAGGGGTAACGCGAGCAGTAGTGGCGTATCTACAATCCGGTAGATCTCTACTGCAATCACCGTCAGCGGCATCTCTGCGAAATAGAAGCCAACCATGGCCGCAGCCAGAATCACAATAAACAGCGGCGTTCCCAGTACCGCCATCACACCAACCAACGCAGAAAAAATGCCGTTCAAGAGTCGACTCCTGATGTCGAGTCTTTGTCAGCCGCCTGGCGCCACGGTGCCAGGACACCTTTCAACAGGAACCGAATCGACATGATCGCAAAACCAAACGGCATGATGCTTTGACACAACCAGACTGGCACATCCGCAAATGCGGTCTCCTGTCCCTCATACTCAATAATGACAAGATCGAGAGAATACCAAGCCACCAATCCACTGATGGCGCTGCCCGCTATTCCATTTACCAAAGTCAGCCAAGCCAGCCAGTCCTTTGGTAGATATCGAGACAACAGATCGATGGCAATATGTCGGCCTTCTCTCGTCGCCACCATCGCTCCGAGCATGGTGATCCAAAGCACAAGTACTCGAAGAAATGGATCTGCCCAGAGGAGGCTACTGTCAGCAAGATTTCTGAGCAGTATCTGAATTAGGGCGAATGACAGGATGAGTCCCAGTGCAGAGATCAGCACACCGTCTTCGATCCGATGCAGGAGTTTTATCAGGGTGATGACTCCTGTTCACCACGTACTTCTTTCAGCAACTGGTTAAGTGCAAGAAGCCCCTCTGAGGTCACGAAGTCCTCGTCCAACAACATTGCTTCGGTCTTGTTCGCGAGAGACCGCCATTCGTCGACACGATCTGCTGGTGGCTTCAGTGACTGGATACCTTGGTTCAGAATAGCCATCTGTGCAGCGCGATTATCTGCACGACTGTCCGCGTCCACTTTCTTGAACACTCGATTCATCACTTCACGCACCACCGCCTGATCCTCATCCGAGAGTCGTGAGAACGTCTTCTTGTCAAGCATCAGTGTTGAATAGATGTACATTAGCGGAACGTCGGTAATGTATTTCAGCTGATTGTGCCATTGAAGTGCCAGCGCCACGATGGGTGGTGCCACTACGGCATCGATGGTCCCGGTCTGCAAACCTGTCAGCACGTCAATCAGATGAAGAGGAATCGGGCTGACATCAAACGCCTGCAAAATACGTGCAGACATCTCATCCTTTTCGGGTACCCACGTTTTGAGGTTTCGAAGTTCCGCAACCGATCGAACGGGCTCACGTGACATCAGATAAGCGAATCCAGTTTCTATTAAATGGAAGCTCACAATGCCCTCTTCTTCGAGAGTTTGTGCCAGCTGTTGGTCCATCTGCATGCGTACGTGATCCACCTCATTCATGTCACGGAATTTAAGCGGTAGATTGTAAAGCTGAAGATCGCGATTGAATCGAATCAAGCTGCCTGTTGCCACCACACCACCATGCAATTGACCAATCCGCATCTTACGCAGCACAGTGTTGTCGTTACCCTGGACGCCACCCGGATAGATCATAAACTGCACACGGCCATTCGTTCGCGCTTCAATCTCTTTGGTTCCTTCGCGCAGCTGCTTCATCCACGCCAGGCCATCTGGAGACACGGTGGCTATCTTGAATGTCCTTGCCTGTGCAGTACCCAAGCTAAATATCAGTAACACCAACGAAACTGACAACATCACTCTGTTGCTGACAAGGCGAAACTCTATCATTGCGAACATCCTCTGCACGTGTCTATTGATCCGCATATGTTTTCCGATAGTAATTATTTATGCCGGTATTCAAACCGGCTCAGAGTTGGACAGGCTCGGTGAACACGAATTCACTCGTTTTATCTCGACGATCAGAAATAATCCACTGATTCCGCCAGAAGGAGGGCGGCCTGGCGCTGCGCGTAAGTATTGATCAACGTGTTTCCAGGCACCACGGGATCAGCGGCTAATACTTCTTTCAAGAGCCGGTCATGCAGTTCCTGATCGAACACAAGTCGCGCATACTGTTGCGCAAAGATCACTTTCGTCATTAGGAATGTATCACCCGAATAAGAGAGCGCCGCCTCGAAATGCCCCCGGCCTTTCTCCGGATTGCCTCCCATTGCGGCAGGCAGGACCGTCTCAAGGCCACCCAGGTAGAGATGCCCTCCACCATCATCGTGAGTTTCGTCTAATTCAATGACACGGGTCATTAGAGCTCGCACACGGCCAAGTTGTGCGATCGCGTTCCAGTCGTCGCTGTTCGCCTGCAACCATCCCGTCCACGCAACACCAACCTCATAGAGCAGCGCGATATCCTTCTCATCGGTATCGACCAGCACGGCTTCATAGGCATCGAATGGCATATCGGGGAGCGAACAAAACGCATCGTTCTCTGCACATGCGGCGCGAAGCGCAAAGTCTCGGGCGCGGCTCGTCAGTACTTTGGCTCGATCACCTTCGGTAAACGTGCTGAAAGCACCGTTTAACTCCGCGGCTGTCAGCAAGAGGGTTGTGTCCTCCGGTGAACGGCGCAGGAAACTGTCCAGCATGATGATATACGCAGGAATCCCTTCACGGACGGTATCAACGTCCGGACTGTTCAGGATGCTGGCAGCAAGGTCCTCTGCCAGTGAAGAAGTTAGTCCTCCGATCAGCATCTTACAACCTGATACTGTTCCTAATGCAGAGAGTGCAAAGAGAACAAACAAGCAACGAGCCCGGCGTGCGATCACCATCAGTGAGAGCATGATTGCATAGTCAAACATCGTGTCGCGTTTAAGAAAGAAACTTGGACGACCCTCTGGTCGCGTGCGTGCATTGTAGCTGATCTCATGAGGTGGGTTAAGGCGAACAAACTGCTATTCTTTGGGCTATGACCAAACCGGACACCACTGATGAAGCTACGCCAGACAGTAGGCTTCGTCGGCTACGCAACAGGACTATCGCAGTACTCTTTATCGGCTTTGTTTTCCTGACGTCCTTCTTCTTTTTCTTCTTCGCAGCCGGAATCTGGATGGTCACACGACCCTTCGACCGACGCCTGCGCTTGTTGCATCGTTACACGAGTCATTGGGCAGCACTCTACCTCTGGTTATTTCCACCTTGGTCAGTCACAGTACACGGTCGCGAGAAGATTGATCCGGACGCCACCTACGTGATTGTTTCCAACCATCAGTCGCTCGTAGATATTCTTGTTTTGTTCCTCCTTTTCAGACACTTCAAATGGGTCTCAAAGGCAGAGCTATTTCACATACCGTTGATCGGCTGGAACATGTGGTTGAATGGGTACGTAAGACTCGTCCGTGGCAACAGCAAATCCATTCGACATATGTATGACGCTTGTGAACAACACCTGGTCGAAGGTAGTTCGATACTCATGTTCCCAGAAGGGACACGATCGCCGACTGGTCGCATGAGGGACTTTAAAGAGGGCGCTTTTTTGCTCGCGCAACGCAAGGCAGTTCCTATTCTCCCCCTTGTCATCAATGGCTCAAAAAACGCATTACCCAAAAGTTCGCTGAATTTTCATGGAAATACCCACATTGAATTGGAAGTCCTGGATCCGATCCCGCCAGAAGGGTTTACCGAAGAATCCATTGACGATCTGCGCCTCCGAATCAGGGAATTAATCCGCGAGCGAGTGTGGGAGGAACAGGAGGCGCAGTCGGCAAGCCGCGGAACGCCTAGAAATACTGACGAACTTGGGTGATCAACTACGAGCGGCAAGCCTGGAGGCCACGTTCGTTAGGTAACTGACTGAGCCGTGCAGCCTCTTGTGCACCGCTTCCGTTGATCTTAACCATACACAGCGGCACAAAGTCCTTAATCTGGTACATCACAAACGCAACGTGCGTCCGCAGGGCCTTATCCAGCGGGTCGTCAATGCGAACCAATGTCCCCAGCGGTACCTGAACCAAGACGCCACTTCACCCCCATTTCGCCAAAAGTGGTTGCAGTCTGCTGAGGAAAGCCCGCCGATGTCTTCCGACCGACGGGATCTGTCGCAGATGGCAGTCCAGGACTGATCTCCATCGGGACAATTTCATCCGCCCTGACCCCTGCTTTTTGGCGAAGATCGCTTAAGACCTGGGCATGCACCCGGAGAAACGCTGCACGTTCCCTCTATCGCCTTGCCCGAATCCCAAACGGCACCAGGACACACATCCTAGCCAACAAGATCAGTTCCGTAACTGAGGCAAACCGCCCAAAAATTCAACCATGCCAAGCCACTCTGACAACGACTCATACCTGCGACTCGCGATCACCTGATCCACCCCGGCGTCTTCATATCGAGCCAGTACGTCCTGCGCCGCGTTCTTTTCCCTGGGCAGATCAGTAAACGTCACAACGATCGGCGGTGGGCGACCTTCTGACGCGGCCCGATCTCGATAAACGGCAATATCTGCCTGAAAGCTGTCCAGCCGCCCCATTGGCATCCAGCCATCGCCATACCTCAATGCACGATCAATTGCCTGAGGTGGTCGACCTCCGATCAGGATCGGTGGTGGCTTCGGGTTTGGTCTGAACAGGAAGTCCTGGTCGTTCACGTTCACAACGTCACCACGATCTCTTGCACCAAAACATTCCTTGAGGAAGGCAAGCATCGCGTCCGCGTCCCTACCCCGGTCATGTCTTGAGATACCAAGCGCTTTGAATTCGGGATCCATCCAACCGATTCCACAACCCAGCAACAGACGCTCCCGTGAGAGACTCTGCAAAGTCGCAATTGTCTTGGCGGTTGGCAGAGGTGGCCGATAGGGAAGAATCAGAACACCAACTCCGAGTTTGATACGTTGCGTCATACCGGCAATGTAGGACAGCGTGTTCAGCGGATCGAGGTAGAGCCCATCAGATCCTTCTGCGTCGTCCGGAGGAATGGCGATGTGGTCGGTGACCCAGAGCGAAGCGAGACCCGCATCATCTGCTGCGACTGCAATGACTGAGATGACATCAGGCGTCGCATGTACGCCCATATTGCGAACTGCGATGCCAATCTGCATGCGTGAGTTACGTCGCGGCGATACTAACGTTATAGCCCCCCGCCTGACGGGCGGAGTCCATGACCTGAATCATCACCTCTGTCGTACTATCCGGGTGCGGTTGCACGACGACAGGCGCCTCAGGATCCTCTGCGTGAAGACGTTCGATATTCGCGCGAACCGACCGGATATCGACGTTTCGGCCCCGAATTTCAATCCGGTCCCGCGAGGAGATCTTCACGACAATACTCTTTTTATCAGCATCCTGAATATTCTGGTTTTTGTCCGGGCTGTTCACGTCGATGCCAATTTCTTTCACAAACGTGGCCGTCACGATGAAGAAAATCAGCATGATGAATACGACATCCAACATGGGCGTCAGATCGATTTCACCTTCTTCTTGGTTGGTCTCGTAATTTCGTTTCTTCACCAGTCGTCCTCCATCTCGCTGCGTCGCAGCAGTCCTGAACGAGTAAACATTTCTGGATGTGACGTTCAATATTGGCCGCAAGAATACCTTCAGCGACGTCTGTGCACAACGCGTCCTGTCACCTTCCAATCGAGGAACGAGCCGTCGTCACAACGTTCACGGTCACTGGTGCGCGATGGGGTTCCGGAGAATGTGTCCTTTCGACGCAATGTCTTCCGTGCCAGCGATCAGCGATTAATGACCTTGCTAACAGTGGTGTAATGGATGCCCAGATGATCACCGATCTCCATCAACGTGTAGGCGTGATCTAGGTGGGCACGGAGGATCATCTCGTTTCTTTCCGAACGGGTCTTGTTATCGACGCATCTGAACAATGTGTTGAGACTGCGACGCCGACCTGCGCGCCTGGGACCCCGCTTTGCCGTTTTCTCACCACTAAGTCGCTGTTCCATTTCCGCCACAAAGTCTGATGATCCCAACAATACCTGGCTGGATCGCGCAGATAGCGGCGATGCGTCGCTTGCGCCAGCCATAACGTAGTCTTTGTACTTGCGCTGAGCTACGGCTTTTCGACGCCCAAATCGGGACAAGAGCGTCTCCGTATACAAGAACTCTGGTGCTTTAACCGTGCCGCACATCGCCCGGTGGCTACTCCACTTGTAGGAAGTTAGTCTCTGGGGAGGATCTTCACGTAAAGGTTGAGAGACCACGTGTCGGCAGATGGCAACGAGAAACGTCTCGGGCTCAAACAGGACACTTTTGAATCGCCCCTGGAACAGTGAGCCCTGATCACCATGACGGCGGTTGTAGTGCTGTGTGTACACACCGTTCAGCTGTCGCATACCACGTGACAGATTTGCTGAGGGGACCTCAAGTACAAGTTGGTAATGTTGATCGTGCATCGTGTAGGTGTGTAACACCCAGTTGAAACGCGCCACCACCATCGATAGGACATGTAGAAATGCAGCGCGATCCTCGTCATCGACAAAGACCTGCTTGTCATCACTGCAACGACTGGTGACGTGATACGACGCACCTGGAAACTCGATACGGACCGGCCTGGACATTGCTGCTACTTAGGCTCCCTTCGTTCCCTGTTCCGTTTGTAATGGATTCTTGATTCTTGTCGTGACTCCGTTGCTTCTCATGACATTGCTAACTCTCTATCGATCACAATGTTGAGACCCCCGGAAGCACGCGAAAAAGGGACCAACCATCGTACAGAGTCACTTTTGTGTTGTCCACCGACACCGTAACCTTGCACGTCATATCGTTTTTTGATCCACTCGGACGTCCCGATCCCGACGCAAAACGGGCTCAAAAGAGCAGCTACTCGAGACAACCCAGAAAAGATACCCAACAAAGGAGACGCATATGGCAGTGGGCAAATTCCCCATTGAATACAGTCACATCATGATGTTCGCGCGTTCGGTAGGCGACGCCAACAATATCTATTACGACCAAGACTATGCCGCCAGCACTGAACCTGGTGGTGTCATTGCTCCACCGACGTTCGTCCAGGCAAGCGCACAGTTCGATCCCGACTATTTTCTGCGGCCTAAAATAGGACAGGAGTGGTTTGGATCAGCAAAGGGGCCGACAGGCATCACGCCCAAGCCAAAGTCGGATGCTGAAAAGAGCGGAGAAAAGAAGGAGAGCGGAAGTGGTGGGGGATTGCACGCTGAACAGCATTATGTGTACCACCGCCATCCAAAAGTAGGTGACGTTCTCAATGCCACGACGAAATCTGGCAAAACATGGGAAAAGCAAGGACGTCGTGGCGGAAACCTGGTTTTCAGTGAGTCAATCACTGAGTACCGGGATCAGAATGGTGAGCTTGTCGTCACGGCCACCGGAGTCGGTGTGCGGACTGAACGCCCAGCAACCTCCGCGTAAATATCCTGCATTAAACATAGGAATTTTTAAGAAATGGCACTCAAAGCAAATGAATTGAATGTAGGTGATGTCCATGAGGAAGAAGTCGTCAGAAATCTGACCCGAACCCAAATCGTGCAATATGCGGGAACATCTGGTGACTACAACCCATTGCATACAGACGAGATCTACACCACAGAGATCGCGAAATACCCATCTGTATTCGCACACGGCATGTTGACCATGGGGATGACCGGCAAGATGCTGACAAACTACGTCGGAGACGGCCGGCTGAAAAGCTTCGGCGTCAGGTTTACCTCCCAGGTTTTTCCTGGCGCCACCCTCACAGCTCGAGCGACAGTCACTGCCGTCCGTGACGAAGACGGAGAGAAGGTCGTTGATCTCGATGTCTCAACGATTGATGAAGACGGGACTGAGGTCGTCAAGGGTAATGCGACTGCCAGGGTCGACTGAGGGTCGACGACATCGTGTTGTAACATCTGCTTGGCTGATGGCCGGGATCCTCCCGGTCATTAGTTCCCGCTGGATGACTTGGACGACTCGTCCTGAGCCTGATCATGCGACCCTCGGGGCTTCCCGCACGACCTAGACGTACCCTCTTTTAAATGGATCGGAGATGGACCAGGGTCACTTCACAGAGTCGACAACTCGCCGATGATAATGGCTTTGGTGAGAACCTGGGGCAGCACACGCGCTCTTTCCTCTCCCGGCGCATACAACAGATATAGGGGTACGCCACTGCGCCCATAATCCGCGAGTGCACGAGTGATCAGGGGATCCTCGTTCGTCCAGTCCGCTTTCAAGTAGGCGACAGCGGCATCTGCGAATGCGTCTTCGAGTTCGGGCGATGACAACGCCACTTGCTCGTTGACTTTGCAGGTAATGCACCACGCCGCTGTAAAGTTCACAAAAACAGGACCTGCAGTCCGCAACTTCGCTAGTCGATCAGCAGTGTAGGTCTCAGGAACCGGTCCATCACCAGCCGCAACAGCCCTCCCGGCTGTAGGCTCATCACCGACAGTTCCCTCCACTGCTGTGAGCGCCAGCGCAGTGACAATAGACGCTACAGCCAGAAAAGACACAGCGCCGCGGCCCACCGAATTCGCCGGCAAATGTCGAAACAACCAAATTCCCAATGCGAGGGCCACCAACCCCAACAATACAGCCAGTAAGCCATTGGCACCTGTCTGCTGACTCAGTACCCACAACAGCCAGACAGTCGAGACAAACATTGGAAACGCCAACGCTTCCTTCAAAATGACCATCCATGCACCCGGCCGCGGGAGTTGTTTCATCAGTGCTGAAGAATAACAGAGCGCGACATAGGGGATCGCCATCCCAATTCCCAGTGCCAAGAAGATCACAATGACCATCCCCGTATTTTGTGTCAGTGCGAATCCAATCGCACCCGCCATGAATGGTGCTGTGCAAGGTGCCGCCACCACAGTCGCAAGGACTCCAGTTGCAAAAGAACCTGCATAACCCCCCTTGTCGGCGAAACCCGAGCCCATATTCATCAGGCTGCTACCAATTTCAAAATATCCCGAGAGACTGAGCCCAATGAGGAAAAAGAGATACGCCAACAGCGCAACCAGCATCGGTGATTGTAATTGGAACCCCCAACCAATCTGTGCGCCTGCTGCACGGAGGGCAACGAGCGTGAGCGCCATGGCTACAAAGCTGATCGTGACCCCAAGCATATACACCCAGCCATGTGCACGAACCTGCTGCTTGTCTTCTCCTACCTGCTTTACCAGAGACAGAATCTTGATAGAAAGTACCGGGAACACGCAGGGCATAAGGTTCAAAATGGCGCCACCCATCAGTGCAAACAGCACGGCTAACCCCAGTCCCATTTGACCCTCGTTCGAGACCCTCGGTATCCCGTCAACAACAGGATGAATTTCGATGGGCGTGACAATGTCCTCCCCGGCGTCTTCGTAGATGACGATGATGCCATTAAGCCGTTTTTCACCGTCCTCAAAATCAAAGGCTTTGGTCAGTGTAATTTCGATTCGATCATCCGAAATCGAGATCACTTGCTCAGCTGGATAGTCGATCACACTCTCGTAGTATGGAAAATACTCGAGACGTGACACCCGTTCTCCGCTGACACCGGGCATGTGGATGGTGACCACAATCTGCTCTTCGGCAAAACTGACGCCGCTAGTGAGTCCAACATCCAGCGGCACCTGCGTGTCCGTTGATGCAAACCAGGCGGCATATCGTGTATCTGACTCATTCGATGTCGCAACATCCATCGTAAGCGCCAACTCAGCATCTTCAGGGATACAGAGATCAGCGCAGACAAGCCAGTCGGCAGCCAGGTTCAACGTGACCTGATCTCCGGGTTTGAGATCCGCAGGAGGCGTAATCTCGACAGGCAACAGAACTCGATCGTGGTAGCCGTAGTTGACCAGCGAATCATAGACAATCCGTTCCGGCAATGGCCAAGCAATCTCTCCTACACTAAACCCTGGTGGCAGCGTCCAGTCGAGTGTCGTCGCCGCGCCAGAATCCCCAGGGGTGCGCCAATAGGTGTGCCAGCCTGGATTGATATGCTGAACTAATGCGACACGAAATGGTTCACCCGGAACAATCGCCGTCACCTCGGAAACCAGTTCCGGTAACACCTGGGGTTCTTCGTCCGCGATGGATGGTGTAATCCACGAAAGAATCAGGATGAGAACAGTAATCAGACGAAAAACGGATTTCATCGATACCAGCGCGTTAAGGGTGGTTTGATCATCAAATGACAAACGCGGTTGAATAGTCAGTTATTGCAATATTGTCCATTTAAAGACTGGACAGGCGATGGTTTTCTTTGACGTCTCGCAATCTAATTCTCCCTACCTGTCGACTAAATGCGTAATCCCTCTGAAGAGTCCGGTTCGTCATTTTCAATGGACTTTATCCGAAAACGGATCGCGGCGAAGTATCGTGGTGAACCTGAAATCGCAAGATCTTTGTGAAAAACCCACTTTTTCAGGGCCTTACGCCCGGCTCGCACAAATTGGGCGCGTCCCTCTCGAGTGGCATGGGTTACGGAAATAGCTGTTGGCTTTTTAAGTCCTGTACCATCCTCTTTCAGACCGAATGAAAAAACCACGCATCCCGAAATATTCTTTCTCCACATGGGCGTAGGATAGGTTGGCGAAACCTTGATGGTTGCAGGTGCCTCAATCAACTGATTAGCATTGTTGAACGCGCACATGTCAGACGAAGCAACACCTGACCCTGCTAGGAGGCTCAGCAACAAAACCTGCGACCAGACGGGCCACCGAAGCCGCGTCTTCAGGCAATCGATCATGGGCGGTACCCCCACTTTACGGGTCCTTTAAGTTCTTCAAGCAGCGGTTCGATCCAGTCAACCCAACGACTCAGTCTGGCACGTGTCTGACGCGGATCAATGAGTTCGTGAACTGCGAAACTCTCCATCATCGGAAACGGCGATCGCCCTTCAATTAGTTTCTGCTCGAGTTCAAGGCGCTTGGCTTCGGGATCTGGAGCTGCTTCGATCTCCTTGTGGTACGCAACTGCAACCCCCCCCTGCACTGGTAACGCACCCATCTCATAGGATGGCCAGGCCAGTTTGAAGTTGTTGGGGGCAAAATGCGCTGCGGATGCCACACCAAAAGACTTGTGGATCGCGATCGTCGCCCAGGGGACCGTTGACTGGACTGCGGCTGAAACCGCGCTCATGCCATAGCGTATCGTGGCTTCCTTCTCGGCGTCAGGACCAATCATGAAGCCAGGTTCATCCAGGAAATTCACAATCGGTATATGGAACATATCACACAGTTCCATTTGTTTACGGGCTTTTTGTGAACCCTTCGCGGTCATCGCCCCTGCAAAATGTCGACAGTCGTTGGCGATGATCCCGACGACCGCGCCATTGATTCGGGCGAACCCAGTAATCTGGCCCAACCCAAAGTGCGGTGACGTCTCAAAGAACACACCGTGATCGGCGACTGCACGAATAACATCTCTCATCTCGAAGGGAATGCGGCCATCTTTGGGCACAATGGAGATCAGCGACTCTTCGGTTCTGTTGGGATCGTCCGTGCAGTGTTCCCGTTTCGGCAGCTGCCACACATTCTGTGGCATATAACTGAGAAACTGACGGATCTGTTCAAACGCGTCCTGCTCTGAATCTGCGACGTTGTCCACGATCCCACTGCGGGTATGGATACGCCATCCTCCCAACTGCTCTTTTGTCAGACTGACACCCAGGGCGCGTTCAACAACGGCGGGGCCGGCAACGAGCACCTGAGACGTCTGTTTCACCATCACCGAGAAGTGTGATGAGACCACACGTCCTGCTGGAAATCCTGCAACAGGACCCATTGCACCTGACACCACAGGGACGACGTTCAGGGCATCGGCGATGATCTTAAAACGCGGCTCTGCGTAGACCGGACTCCCTACTGTCTGGGGCCTCGGTCCTCCTGTACCACCGACACTGCCACCACCGCCTTCCAACATACGAACCAGTGGCAATCTGAACTGAACCGCCAGCTCCTCGGCATAAACGCTCTTGCGCAGACCGGCTCCGTTCGGCGAGCCTCCTCTAAGCGTAAAATCCTCACCGCCAACCACCACACGACGGCCATCGAGATCACCAAATCCCATCACGTAGTTGGCCGGGCTGAACGATTGAATCGAACCATCCGGGCCTTTTTCTGCAAAACCAGCCCCTTCGCCATGCTCCTCAAAGCCATCTGTCAGCGCGTCGATCCTCTCACGAATCGTCAACCGGCCTTTCGCGTGATGCAACGCAATGGCTTCTTCGCCGCCCTGCTGTTTCGACAGATCTCGGCGCAGCTCGATCTCATGCGCTTCTTTATGCCAGCTCATAGTAGATACCGGGGACACATTGGCGGTCTTTATATCAACATATTTGGGCCCATTCAAAACAGGGACTTAGCGCTTGGCCGCCAACATTGTTCATGTTAGGTTTCGGCGTCTCATCCCCACTCAAGAACAGACATCGCTGAGGATGCCCATGCAGATATCAGTACCCGCGGAGACAATTCCAAACGAACGGCGCGTTGCGTTAATCCCGGACACCACAAAAAAACTCGTTCGTGTCGGATTTGAAGTCGTTGTCCAATCCGGATTAGGAGAGCAAGCGGGGTTCAGTGACGACACGTACTCCGAAGCTGGTGCGACCGTCAGCGACGATCGTGCTGCTTTGCTGGCTGATGGTGATATTGTCTTGCGGGTCCGCAAACCGGACGCATCAGAAGTGAACCAGCTCAAGCATGGCGCGATTCACGTCAGTTATCTAGATCCCTATAACGAACGTGACCTTGTCGACACTATGGCCAAGCAAGGTGTCAGCGCGATCAGCATGGAGATGATTCCGCGAACCACGCGTGCACAAAAGATGGATGCGCTCAGTTCGCAAGCTAACCTCGCAGGTTACGTTATGGTGCTACTGGCTGCTGAGAAACTGGATCGTATTCTCCCGATGATGATGACACCTGCCGGCACTTTGAGCCCGGCGCGTGTGTTTGTAATCGGAGCAGGTGTCGCCGGACTGCAGGCGATTGCGACAGCCAAACGCCTCGGAGCCAAAGTTGAGGCTTTTGATACCCGCCCCGTTGTTGCAGAACAGGTTCAGTCCCTGGGTGCAAAATTCGTCGAAATCAACCTGGGTGAAACCGGACAAACGAAAGATGGATATGCGCGCGAACTGACTCCGGAACAATTGGAGCTACAGCGAGCAGGCATGAAGGCTGTCATTGGTCAGTCTGACATCGTGATCACTACGGCGCAGGTCTTTGGTCGTCCAGCACCCCGTATCGTGACCGGAGACATGGTCGCAGCCATGAAGCCGGGTAGCGTGGTTGTGGATATGGCTGTCGATAGCGGCGGAAACGTTGAAGGCTCGTCGCCTGACGAGGTAGTAGATGTGCAGGGTGTTTCTATCATCGGAGTTTCAAACCTGCCCGCAAAGGTTGCGACGGACGCCAGCCAAATGTATTCATCCAACCTGTTCAATCTCGTGACTGAGTATTGGGATGAAGAGAGCAAAACGCTGAATCTGGATCCTGCAGACGACATTATTGCAGGTTGTCTCATTACCCACGGCGGCGAAGTCGTGAATGAGACGATCAAGAATCTGTAATTGGTTCTTCATAAAGGAAACCGTATTACCTACCTCCAACCACTCACATAAGGTAAAACCTGTGGAAGTCGTATTTCTTACATTCATTCTGGTCCTGTCGATATTCCTCGGCTTTGAGCTGATATCGAAGGTACCGGCGACGCTGCATACACCGCTCATGTCAGGCGCCAACGCCATCTCTGGTATTACCCTTGCTGGTGCGTTCCTTTCGGCGGGAGCAGGTATGACTACGATGGGGAGCCTTCTTGGCACTGCTGCCGTAGCGTTCGCTACGATCAACGTCATCGGAGGGTATATGGTCACTGACCGAATGCTGTCGATGTTCAAAAGCAAGAAAGGGAGCTAGACAATGGATCTTTCTCTGCTTGCTAATCTGGCCTACATCGTTTCAGCCGCATTATTCATCTTAGGTCTGAAGATGTTGGGGTCTCCTTCCACTGCGCGTCGGGGCAACATGCTTTCTGCACTGGGCATGCTGATTGCCATCATCGCGGCACTGACCAATGAAGGCATCGTTAATTTTCAATGGATCATTGTGGGTGTTGTTATTGGTGCCATCATCGGCGCCACCGCTTCGCGTCTCGTCGCCATGACAGCGATGCCTGAGATGGTCGCCCTGTTCAACGGTTCTGGCGGTGCTGCCAGTCTCCTTGTCGGTTGGGCCACGTTGTATGGTAGCGCTGACGTACCGACGTTTACAGCCTTCACCATTTTGCTCGCGATTCTGATCGGCGGTGTCACGTTCTCGGGCAGCTTGATCGCCTATGGGAAACTCTCTGAGACCATCAATAGCGCAGCCCTCGTGTTTCCAGGCCAACGTATCTTCAATAGTCTGCTACTGCTGGCACTCTTTGGCTGCGGCGTCATGGCATGTCTAAACCCCACGCCGGAATCACCGTGGATTTACGCGGTACTGGGCCTCTCTCTTCTGCTGGGCATCATGGCCGTCATTCCGATCGGTGGTGCTGACATGCCGGTGGTCATCTCGCTGCTCAACAGTTACTCCGGTCTTGCGGCGTGTGCTGCCGGATTCGCCATCAACAACAATATCTTGATTGTGGCAGGCTCCCTGGTCGGTGCCAGCGGTATCATTCTGACCAACATCATGTGCAAGGCCATGAACAGGTCACTGGTCAATGTGTTGTTCAGTGGGTTTGGCGCCGTTAAACAAGGTAAGGCTATAGAAGGCGAAGTCAAACCCCTCAGTGTCGAGGATGCCTACTACATCCTCGAAGCAGCCAGTAATGTCTGCTTCGTCCCCGGCTATGGTATGGCAGTCGCTCAGGCGCAACACGTTGTCAAAGAGCTTGGTGAATTGTTAGAAAGTAATGGTGCTGAAGTTAGCTACGCGATCCATCCGGTAGCTGGTCGTATGCCGGGTCACATGAACGTGCTACTCGCAGAAGCAGACGTACCCTACGAGCAGCTTGTAGAGATGGACGATATCAATCCTCGAATAGAGAACGTCGATGTTGCCATCGTGATTGGGGCAAACGACGTCGTCAATCCGAGCGCCCGTGAGGATGAGGATAGTCCGATCTACGGTATGCCGATCATCAACGTTGACCAGGCCCGTACGGTGTTTGTGCTGAAGCGTTCGATGGCTTCCGGATTCTCAGGTGTCGATAATCCGTTGTTCTTCGGCGAGAACACGCGGATGTTGTTTGGTGACGCAAAGGAATCGATTTCCGGCGTGATATCTGAGTTTGGCTAACCGATCAATCAGTCACACAAACTAAAAGGCAAACTGCGCAACGTAAATCCGCGAGTAGATGCGGTCTCCTCGCGGGTCAGCGCTTACCGGTCGGCATCAGCTCGGATTTGGGTCAAGATCGGTCAAAAGTGTCCCGTAAGGTTTACAAAGATGCCATCAACTTCTATATCAACATCCAGCTGTAAGTCCTTCTCCTGAACATGCTTCGTAAATCGACGCATACCGCGCTCGATACTATTAAGTGCAACACGCATATTCGGGATCACCGGCTTCGGATGTGCCAGCGCGGCATAAAAATGCAGGCTCGCGTCTTCACCCACACCAAGTCCATTGCCCGAAGAAGCGTCATCGACGGCTTCCCCTCAGTCATTCAGGTTGGAATTGGCGGCATCTTGTCAGATGCTCTTCGAAATCCGATGCCTGCCCCCTTTGGGCAAACAAAAGTATGCCCCCAGTGATGGGCGTATAACGTAAGAAATAGAGATTTGTCAGGTGCCCTTACCAGGCATCTGATTATCTATAGGGTGGTGCGCTGGCTAGTCGCGGCGAGGGCGAGGCGTTCTAGGCCGTGCTTCGTTGACCCTAATGGGTCGGCCCGACATATCGCTGCCATTGAGTGCTTCGATCGCGGCTTCTGCCTCGGCCTGATCATTCATCTCAACAAAACCAAACCCCTTGGAGCGTCCGGTTTCTCGGTCAATAATGACATTAGCACGGGCAACACTACCGAAGCCTTCAAACAGCTCTGCCAATTCACTTTCGTTAATGGTGTAAGGCAGGTTCCCAACGTAAATATTCATCAGTTCATCCATCGATGTATGCAGTCAATCGCTAAGCTGTTCAATACATCTGCATACACATGCGTCGACAGCACAACCAATAATCTGGCACTTAAATATAAAAGGACTTTCAGATCCAGATCAAAATTCTATAAATTCAGGAAGGTGATACGTGGCGCACTGCCGGTAGCCTTCTGAGGCCATAATAGTGTTGGCTACGAACGTCTTCAATCGCACCATGCACAAATTCAAGTCCGACACCCAGCGCCGTGCCCATCAGGTTAATACGAATTCGATCCTCTCGCTGAGGCTCGCAACACATATGCGTCATCAAAAACGCCGCTTGGATGATTATGTACTTCCCTAAATCGTTGGTCGTCGCCGCCAGTTCTGACAGCTCTTGCTCCAGGTTCAGCTCTTGCCGATCCAATGCACCCATTATTCTGTGAATTTCTGCGCTGTTTACTTTGGTACCACTAACTCTCTCACACACCTCTCCGGCAGCACGCGCGTGTTCGTGCAAGCCAAAACCCAACAGGAGATATGCGAGAGAAACATGGATGCCGCTCACATAACTGGGGACTTCAGTGTTATCAGAATGAAATCCATTGTGGCAGGTCGTGCACTCAAGATAGTCTGCCTCGCGTTCGATCGGTAATAGTCGAACACCGAAGAGGCAAAAGTAGCGAGTCTCAACGACATGCTCAAGCGAACGGGTCGCTTTGCAGACGCCGCAGTGATGCTTACCTGTGTCAGCTGATTGTCGGTGTGTTCGCTCGCCAGCTAATAGAAACAACGGCAGCTCCAGTTCTCTTGGAGCGAGATTAGCTAATGCCACTACGCTTTACCAGCGTCGATTGGCTGCACATTTTCCTTCTGCGATCCGTGTTGTTCGCGCTTCCCGGACACAAACAAACAAACTTAGAAGGAATAGACCAGAGTGATAGCCGTTTCTGTATCGGTTTTCTCTGTACCAACAGGGACTTCCGAGTTGTTATTGATGTTCAGCGCGACCTTCATCGCCAAGTTGCCAGAGATGTTCGAAGAGAGAGATGTCTCTGACCGGGAAATCGTTGAGTCGGAACCGATTTCCGAACTGAGCGATTGCTTGAAGACCGCAGATTCGCTGACGTTGTAAACGTAGTCGAACGCGATACGCACAATACTCTCGTCCTCACTCTCTCCAGTCGCTAGTTCTGAACTTCGAATACCAAGTC
>MDTB01021469.1_pt1 | contig 51731 bp, 51 predicted proteins | sample 811161 | NCBI WGS metagenome assembly MDTB01 (sample SAMN05326650, study PRJNA326480) | marine metagenome | isolation source: seawater | place: Mediterranean Sea | collected 2009
TAAGAATTTCACCATATTTATTTTTTGAACTGGCGAATCCTACTAAATGTAAGAGCAAAGCTTTCCATTAGTAAAGTCTGTTTAATTTTCCACACCTGTGTATAACATAAAAAAAGAACTAAATTAAGGAAAAATTACAAAAATTAAGCACTAAATGTAAGTAAAAATTATTTGATATATAGTTTCTTACTAATACTTTCAGATTCTTTTTTTGATAATGGGAAATACCAGATCAAGAATGATGCAATTAATTTCAATACAATCGGTACACCTGCATACAAGACATAAAGCAAGTTGGAACCAGTTTTACTAAGACTTTGACCTTCCTGAAATCCGAAAGATTCTAACAAGGTGAATGAAACCACGCTTGCGATACCGAATGCAAACTTATTCATAAATGTTAAAAAAGAAAAAAATAAACCAGAAATATCAACGTAGTATATAGATTTATGATAATCGACTAAATCTGATTGTATGGATGGTGGTATTGATAAGTCAGCACCTAAACAAAATCCGGTTAAAACGGAAATTATAATAAAAAGATTAATGTCTCCCTCATTTAAAAAAAAAACGAATGAGAAAAAAATCGCTGAAGATATCATTGATAAAAACCAAATATTCTTTTTTTCAACATATCTTGATAACCAGACCCAGAATGGCATTCCCAAAAAAGCAGCTAGAAAATAATAAAACAAGATTTTTTCTCTATCTTCCTCACTTCCTCCAATAACATAAGTAACAAAAAAAACAAAAAGTACTGTGGGAAAAACATTTGCTAAACAATTAATAAACCAAGATAAAGAAAGTCTCATAAAAATACTGTTATGCATTATCGTACCAAAATCTTTCTTTTTACTTAGACTTAATTTTTTCGGTTCTTTAACAGTAAAAAAAAATAAAGAAATCCCCAAAGATCCAGACACTATCGCTAGAAAAGTTATCGATGTTTCTAATGGAATATTACTATCAATTATTAGTGGTAAGGAGACAGATGCAATCAGACCGAAAAGTATAAAAAACTCTCTAGTAGCACTTAAACTTGTTCTGCCATTATAATCTTTTTCCAGATCATATCCAAATGACAAGTATGGTACTTGAAATATTGTCCATCCTGTATAAAGAGATACAATAAAAATACTCAAATAAATTTCATTAGGGTTCGATACTGGGATCAAAATACAATATAACGAAACACCAGAAATTATTGCGCCAATAAACATCCATTGTTTTCTTTTTAGTAATGCAAGATCATTTACCCAGCCCATCAAAGGATCTGTAACTATATCTATGATTTTGGCGCAAAATATTATTATTCCAATAGATGCTAATGATATACCATATTTCTCTGAATAGAGAGCTGGTAGAAGTATCATTATTGGAAAGGTTGGTATTGCAAAAGAGAACGCAGGAATTGAATAGATAACACTTTTATATGATTTAACTTTTATTATTTTACTCTACCAATTAAAAATTGACCTACATTTATATTACCAGACTTAAATCCGCCTTCACAATAACTCAAGTAATAACTCCATAATCTCTTAAAACTTACATCAAAACCACTTTTTTTTATATCAGCCCAAGAAGAGTCAAATGATTCTCTCCAAACATTAAGTGTTCTGGCGTAATGTTGTCCAAATAAATTTTCTTTTAATATTTTAAGGCCCTCTGAGTCAAGAGTATTGTTCAGTGATCTAACGGAGGGTAACATTCCTCCAGGGAAAATGTATGTTTGGATGAAATCAGGAAACTTCTTGTAGGATAAAAAATAATTATCCTTGATAGTGATAGTCTGTAAGCCAATCTTTCCTCCTGTTTTCAGATTATTTTTGAGGACTCTAAAATAAAGCGGCCAATATTTTTCACCAACAGCTTCAAACATTTCAATGGATACAATTTTATCAAATTTTCCTTTTAGGTCTCTATAGTCTAATAATTTAACATCAATTTTATCCGACAAATTCTCCTCAAAAATTCTCTTTTTCACTAGCTCAAACTGTTTTTTAGATATTGTTATTGCCGTAACCTTGGCTTTGATTATTTTAGCAAGATAAATTGAAAATGAGCCCCAGCCGCAACCTACCTCTAATACTGAATCATTTGATTTGATATCACACAGGTTAGCTAAATTACTAAATTTATTGATTTGAGCATCATACAGTATTTGGTCTTGACTTGAAAATATTGCGGATGAATAGGTCATAGATTTGTCTAACCAGTGTTTATAAAACTCGTTCCCTAGATCATAATGAAAACTAATATTTCTTTTTGAACCTTTTTTTGAATTTGAATTAAGGAAATGCTTTAATCTCAAAAATAAAATTACATACCATTTTCCTCGTATGTAGTTTGTAAAACAATGAAAGTTCAATGCTCCCCATTCTAAAAAATCAGTAAGATTTTTTGTATCCCATAGATTTTCAATGTAACTCTCAGCCCAACCCAAATCCCCTTTAAGAAAAAAATTTGACACACACCTGAAGTCGTGGATTTGGATCACAGTATTGGGACCATTATTTTGTCCACTATGTTCAAATACTGAATTATTATTATCTATGATTTTGATTTTTCCATATTTTGCTTGAGACAGAACAGAGCAAAATAAATTAAAATACTTCTTATTAAAATTTCTGATCATTGATTAAAATTTAGTTATAAAATTTTTTGGTTTTTTAGGCTTCTTCTTATACATTGCACCTTTTGCAAATAATTTCAATGCCTCATAGTGAATTCCTAAAGTGACAATTAAATTTTGAAAAAAATTTGTAAATACTAACCTCAATAAATTTTCTCCATTCAATTTCTTTCTGATACCTATGAAATTTGCATTAAGTAATTTATTTTTTCCGTCAAAATAATTTATATTTAATTTAGTTATTTTTTGGTTAATGGAAAAATTTATTTTATATTCGCCTCTTACATTAAAAAACGGTGAAACATGAAATTTTTTTCTTGTTTTAAAGCTACAATTTTTTGAGATCTTTGTAACATAAGAATGTTTTTCACCAAAAGTATTTGATACCTCTAAAATTACAGCTATTGGCTTGCTATTTCTATTGTAGCAAATGAAAACGCTAATTGGATTGAAAACATAATTCAAGAATCTTGGTATGCACAAAACTTTTATATTTTTAATATTAGAAATTTTAAATTTTCTTAACTGAGACTCGTAGTAGGAGAACAATGATTCATTCTTATTTCTTTTAATATCACCAAAATCATTCTCAAAAAAACTAAATAATGAAAATTTATTCCATGCAAAAAATTTATGAGTTTTTTTTTCCTTAATATCAATCCAGAAATAAGTGGCTTTATAATCTAGATTATGTTTAAAAGGTATGAATCTTGTGTGCTTTACTCTCCCTGAAAAGAAACAGTCTTGAACAAAATTTATTTTTTCCATGGCCTAGATAGTCCTGATAAATCTTCCGCAACATTTAAACCAGATACTAATCCACTTTCATGAAATCCATTTCCAGTATAGGCTCCACAATACCAAGTGTTGTTTATACCTTGAATTTTGAGAAGTCCGTTTGCAGAATGTATAGATTTCTTTGTAAACACTGGATGTTCATAAATAATTTTTTTATATATTTTTTCATTATCTGGAGTCTCTTCCGGATTTAAAGTAACAAATATATTTTCTTTAGTATTAATTCTTTGAAGTTTGTTCATCCAATAAGTGACCATCAAAGATTTCTGTTCATTTTCTGACGATCTTTCTAAATAATTCCAACTTGACCAGATCTTTTTATTCTCTGGCATAAAAGAGTTGTCCGAATGTAAATAAACTATATTTTTTTTGTAACTTATGCTAGATAATAGAGAAATTTCTTCATCTGATGCTTTATCAAGAATTTTTAGTGTCTGATCTGGGTGGCATGCAAAAACTACATGATCGTATATACGCTTATTTTTGTTTGTTTTTATTTCAATACCACTCTTATATCTTTTTACCTTGTCTACCTTTTCTTTTAAAAAAACATTGCAGGATGAATTTTTTATAATTTTCTGAATATACGATTGACTTCCATTAACCACAGTTTTCCACATTGGCCTATTAAAAAGCTTGAGCAATCCATGATTATTGAAAAAATCAATAAAATTTATAAATGGATATTTTTTTATTTGCGTTATCGGTGTTGACCATATACTTGAAGCCATAGGATAAAGATGTTTATATTTAAAGGTATTCGAATATTTTTTAATTTCTAAATATTGTTCAATAGTTTTTGATTTATATTTAGACTTATCAGGTAATACATTTTTGTAAAACATAAGAATCTCAAAAAGCATTTTCCAGAAAGAAAGACTTATAATATTTTTTTTTTGTGCAAACAGAGTATAAAAGCTCTCCCCGCCATACTCAAAATTTTTATTATCCACAGAGACAGCAAAAGACATGTTACTCTGAATTGTCTTTACATCCAATTCTTTAAATAAAGAGTTTAAGTTAGGATAATTTAAATCGTTAAATACTATAAAGCCAGTATCTACTTTTATTAATTTGTAATCTAATTTTGTTTTAATTGTTTGTGTATTAGAGTGACCGCCCAAGTAACCATTTTTTTCGTAGATATCCACATTAAATCTTTTTGCAAGCAGCCAGCTACAACCCAACCCGGCTATTCCTGAACCGATTACGGCGATTTTTAATTTTTTCTTCATTTTGATAAGATAAATGACTTTTATTTTATTTAAAGAAAAAAATATTTTACAATATGTTGTTTGACACTTATATATTTATACTATATGTTGTAGATGGAGATTAGTATGTACATAACAAAAATTTGTGCTTTAAGCTTTAGTTCTATTTTTATTGTATTACTGATCTTTAGTCTTTTTTAATTTCCTCCAATAAAACCCTGGGTAACCAGGGTTTTATTGACATCTATAAATTTGAAGCCAATCTTTAGAAGTCATGTTATTTGTTACTTCGTCTTCTACTAACTCAGAATTATTAAAATTTTTTAAATCAGTCTTAAAACCAATAAGTCTTTTTGTTTTCATTCTTTGCAAGCGCATATTTGAAATTAAGTTTAACATGTTTATATATACGACTTCATGAGATTTTGTTTAATCTTCTCTGAGATTGTGACGTTTAAAAACGCATACAGCAGAAAAATAAAGATTTTCTTTTTGCGGCGAAGAAACTATTATTCGCCTATTTAAATCACAAAAATTAGCTATACTTGCGTTCAGCAAATGCTGTGCATTTTTATAATTTGTGTGTATTGATAAAAATAAATTGTCAGAATTTCTGCATAACGATAATTGTTTTTGAAATTTTCCGTCACTCGCTTCTTTACTATAAGGATATATAGCTTTGCACCATGTCGCTGAATAAGTAGGTTTAAACCAGAGAAAACTTACAAAAAGGATCAAAATATTTATAAAAGGATTCATACTAAAAACCTAACACAGATTAATTTTAAATATAATTTTAATCCTAAAATATCAGAATTTACTAATTTAATCTTATCAAAAAATAAGTTTTTATATAAAATGACTGGAAACAGTAATCCTATATATGCACCAATTATTAAATCGCTTGGGAAATGCATAGACATAAATATTCTTGAAATACCCATTAAGAAAGCAATAATAAAGATCAAAATATAATATTTCCTGAAATAAATCAAAAATAATATAGCAATTGTAAAAGCTGCTTGTGTATGACCTGAAGGCATTGCATTTACTTTGTGTTCAATGTTAAAGAAATTTAATCTTTCATAACCTTGAAGAAAAAAATATTTAGGTCTTGATACCCCTAAAATATATTTGAAAACATGACATACAAAACCTGACAAAATTATTGATGAAACAACATGGTAACTGACTAATTTATAATATGAAATTGTATTTTTTAATTTTGATTCAGAACAGTTAAGCTTTTTTAATATAAATAACTTTTTTTTTTGAATTTTGTTTAATTTGGTAAAATTTCTTAAAAATAAAATATTAATTACAAAAATCACTAAAATATTAAAAGGATCAATAAAATCTGAGAATGGATCTATTATATTTTTGAAGAAACTAAAAATTCTACCATCAAAAGACCTCGTTAGTTTAAATAGAAAAATATCAAAAAATTTAAAAAATATTAATGTAAGGAAAATAACTATGACAAACAACTTCACAGATAAAATAAAATTAATGCATTTTTTCATCAGTTCTTATATACAAAAAAATTTATATTCTTACCTTGTGAGTAATTAAATCCCGAAAAAGATTTAATTCTTCGCATTCCAATGTCTTTATTATTTAAATTTACAAAGTCTTCTATATTATCTTCAGTCAAAATAAATAAATTTCTTTTAGAATGTAAAGCTCTTTCAAGCATTATTTTTGGTTCAATTTTCTTTAATTTATGACCAGCTAAAAAAACTAAGCTAGGTTCATTAAAGCCGTAACTATAAATATTATCAATATTTTCAATCTCATCCTCAATTATTTGATTAATATTGTCTGAAATCCAAAATGTTTTTAAGTGTGGTTTTAAGTCATAAATGATTACACAATAAAGAAAACATTGAAATAAAGCTGAAAAAAGAAAAAAATTAGAAATTTTCTCTTTTAAAAGACTTTGTACTAAAAAAAGAATTATTAAAATTAAGATAGCAATAAAAAGATAAGTTACAAAATTCAATTCTGAGTAAATATAAACCGCACTTACATAAATTGATAAAATAACTAAAGGAAAAATCAAAGAACAGACATAGGATGAGATACTAAATAATTTTTCTTTTGAGTTAATCTTTTTCATTAAAAATGAACTAATTAATATTACTAGCGGAGTATATGAAGGGAAAACGTAGTGAGGTAATTTAGTAGCTATTAATTCATAAATAACGAAAGGTGCAAAAAACCAGCAACACAAAAATAACTTTTTTGTATTTTTTGTAACTCTTTTTCTATCATAAAGTAAATTTTTAAGTGTTGGTATGATAAAAGTACATGATGGCCACAAAAAAATGAAGAGTAATAAGGAATAATAACCAGGATAAAATCCATGAGATTCCTGGCCTTTAGGAACTTTTCTTAATAAATCATTGATCACTGATTCCTGCCAAAATATACCTCCAGATTTAACTGTTATGAGAACAAACCAAGGAATAGAAATGATTAAAAAAATAAGATACCCTGGCAAAAAGTTTATAGCTTTAAATAAGAAGTAGTCTTTTTTTATTAATGAAAACATAAACATAGGTAAGAACACAAACAACAGGATTATTGGTCCCTTAGTTAATATTCCTAAAGCAAGACTTATCCAAAAAATTAAGACTATTTTTCTTTGTTTCTCTCTATATTTGTTTTGTTCATAGTCATGTGCGAACTTTAAAATTATTAAATTACAAATATTTATAAATAAAAATAAAAGACCATCAGATTTTGCTTGGTTAATCTCAGTTACAGTTAAAAATGAAAGACTCAAAAAAAAGGCTGATAGAAATCCTACTTTCTCACTCACCAATTTCCTTATAGAAAAAAAAATTAAAATTAAAGAAATAAAAATACCCAAAAAGGAGGGAATTCTATAAGTCCAAATTTCATCATAAGGATAATTTCCCAAAATTTTAGTTGAAACAAATTGTGCCCAATATATGCCTATCGGCTTTTTATATCTTGTTTCGCCATCTAGTTTAATATCAATATAATCCTTTGATTCAATCATATTTTTTGATGCCGAAGCAAACCTTGCCTCGTCTCTATCTAAGACAGGTATGTTGATGATACCTAAAAAATAAATTGAAAAAATAAAACTTAAGAAAATTAATAAACTTGTTGAATTTACTTTTAAAATAGTCATTGATTGAACTTTAATATTATTTAGATAAAAGAAGCAACAAATGAAATTAAAAATTAGTATAATTATACCAATTTATAATGAAGTTGATTCAATTTTTTCTCTCATGAATGAGTTGCTTATTGTTTTTAAAAATATAGACCCTGAAATAATTATTGTTAATGATGGAAGTACAGATAACTTTTCGCAAACTTTTAAAAATTATAAAAACAAAAGTAAAATTAAAGTTGTTACGCATGATATAAATAAAGGAAAGTGTATGGCAATGCTTACTGGAATTAGAAAAGCGAAAAACAAATTAATCGGTGTCATCGACGGTGATGGACAGAATCCACCTAAAGAATTATTAAAAATGTTCAAATTTTGGAAAATTAAAGTTAATGATACAGAAAAGTTTAGTATTGTATGTGGCTTTAGATTTAAAAGAAAAGACACTTTCATGAAAAAAATTTCATCAAAAGCAGCTAATTACGTGAGAAGAAAAATCCTTAATGACGATTGTTTTGATACTGCTTGTGCTATGAAGGTCTTCAATAAAAATGATTATTTAAAAATTCCATATTTTGTAAACGTGCATAGATTTTTGCCTGCATTATTTAAAATGAATAATGGAAGAATACATAATTTTAAAGTTTTAGATAGACCAAGAATTAAAGGACTATCAAAATATAATTTTAATAATCGTTTTTGGATTGGCATTAAAGATTTATATAAAGTTTGGAAATTAACACAAAAAAGGAGTGATTATGTTTCTCACAGCTAAAATTTGGATGATAATCGGTTTTATAGGGCAAATAATATTTGCCTCTAGGTTTTTGATTCAATGGATTGTAAGCGAACGAGCATCAAAAAGTATAATACCAAACATTTTTTGGTGGATTAGCATAGTTGGTAGTCTAATATTGCTAAGTTATGCGATTCACAAACAAGATCCTGTTTTCATATTGGGGCAATCTTGCGGTTTCTTAATCTATTCTAGAAATCTTTACCTAATAAAAAAAGGTAAAAAACATGGTAAAACTTCTCCTGACAAAATAATGAAATTATAAATGTTTAATAAAATACATACTGACCTTTTGAAAAGATCAAAAAATCTAAAATTTTTGAATGAACAAATTTCAGAAAATGGTACACAAAAAATAACTGCTCAAAAATTGGATTTCTTTTCATTTTTTGTAAAAACTATAATTTCACAGCAAATAAATTATTTAGTAGCAAAAAGAATTTGGAGTAAATTAGAAAATTTATTTAGAATGAGAAAACTCTCTGCTTATAATTATTTCAAACAAACCCCGAGGAAAAAAATTCTAAATGAAATTCCTCTATCCAAGTCCAAAATAAGCTATATCATTAATATCAGAAAAGCTCTTGAAGCAAGATTGATAGAGGAGGAAAAGCTAAAAATTTTGTCTAATAAAAAATTTTCTGAAAAATTTCAAAAACTCAAGGGTGTAGGACCATGGACTTGTAACATGTATCTTATTTTCTTTTATCAGAGACTAAATGTTTGGCCTAAAAATGATTTAGTAATTAATAAGGTTAAGAATTATATTTTAAAAACAGAGGCAAAAAATGTTAATTTTGAAATTCAATTTTCTCCATATCTATCAGTGCTAGCAATGCACTTTTGGAAAATTAATTCAAGAATACCTTTAAAAAATTGTATTTAAGTTATTCCCTATATTATAATTCCTCAGACTTTTAGACCAATTTATTTCTCCAATCTTACCACAATGTTTACATTCAAAACTCCATTCAGCTGAAACGGATTTACATGAATCGCAAATCCAAGATGGCCGATCCTTTAAAATTTTTGGAAATTCAGGAATTTCTACACTTTTAGTTTCTTCCGAAAGTGATTGCCATAAATTAATAATACGTTTGTCCCACAATGACTTGTTAATCATTTCTAAATATTTTTTGGTTTCCATCCACAATGACACATTGAAAGACGCCTTAGCTATTGCAAATTTTGTTTCATCCGACTTTAGGAAAGGTTTAAGAACTTTTATTATCTTTTTATATTTTCTCATTAAATCTTTTTCACTTTTATTATTTCTAAGCATGAAAACGTCTATCATTGGTTGATATTGCAAATTATTCCAAGAAATTTTTATTATTTTAAGAGCATCATCTTCTTTATCTTTTTCAAGATTAATTTCAATCATACTGACCGCAACTGGTATTATATTATTAGATACTTTCCAAGCAATGTCAGAACTTTCTCCAGATTTAACTAAAAGGCTTGCTTTTTTATCTAAAATTTTAGAATTGTTTGTATTAGTACTATCTAAAACTCTCAATGCTTCATTCCAGTTTTGTGATTTTGCAAACAAACTTGATAAGTTATCTGAAACCCACTCATCGCTTGGATTTAATTTATTCGCTTGGATTAAAAGATCTTTCGCTCTTTTCTGCTTTTCTTTTTTTAATGCAATTTCAGCAAGTCCTCTTAACCCTATAAATTTTCCCTCATTTGTCTTAGATAAGATTATCAAGTACTTTTCAGCTGAATTAAAATCTCTCTTGATGATAGAGGATTTTGCTAACAAATATGTTGAAAAAATTTTTTCCCCTATATTTTTTTTTAGTTTTCTTGAATTTATATCAAGGCCTTGATGATCGTTTGTAATTAGTGCTTGGGTGATTTCTCTTAAAAGAATGTTATTTGTAATTAATTTTCTTTTATTTTTTTTTTGATTAATTCTTTGTGGCATATTTAAAATTTTTAAGTAACCATTATACAAAATAAATACAATGAAAAATATGAGTAAAATCAAAAATATGCTTGCTATGACACTAGTTTCTATAAAATAACCATTCCACAATATTTTAACTTCACCGGGATACTCAGAAATCCATGTAATTGGTAATACTGTTATTAAAATTAATAAAAAAAATTTTAAAATTTTAATCAAATTCAATCTCTTTTATTATTTCATTAAGTATGATCGTTTTAAGTTTCTTATAATTTTCTTCAACCTCGATTTTTTGTTCTATATCAAAAATCAAATTTTCAAGTTTACTGCTAATTGGAGGTTGTATTTCTCTTATAACATTTTTTATCTTTTTTACGTCACCAAGTATTAGATAATTTTTAATTTTTATGAGTGAATCAATATAATCAAATTTACCATCAGCATTTTTATCAACGTATGTTTCTAAATTTTCATCATTATCAACTTTTGTTACTCTAAAATTTGAACTTAAAAGATTTAAAAAAAAAATTTCAAGCATAGAAGTTTTTTCATCAAGGTTTCCGTTTAACATTTCATAACTCTTATCGTAAAAAAAAAACCTTTCTTTGGTAATATCGTCAATTCTTTCCACTAGATTTAATGAATTAGTTGCTTGTGGGTTATTAATTCTTCGTAAGTAATCTAATAGATCTCTGATATTATTATTATCTGGAAAAAGCTCTAAAATTGTCTTAGAGAATTTATTAATTTTATCAACTTCAAATGTTTCTTGGAAGATTAACAATAATAAAAACTTTAAATTAACTGAATTATCAGACACTTGTTGACTGTTTCTATTTTTTAAATTTTTAAGTTCTTTTCTAAAAAATTCGAGTTCTTGATCATAAAAATTATTTGTTCGAAAAATTTGATCAAATTTCAAATTTAGTTCTTTTTGAACTTTAATTTTGTATTCTTCAAATTTGGTTTTATCTACAAATATCTTTTCTTTACTATCTTCATCTTTTTCTTCTTCTAAATCTGATAGTCTTTCATCGAATTTTTGATTATCTTTGTTTTTATCTAATTTAAAAGAAAAGGTCTTATTAAATGAGAAAAGATTATTTGATAAATGTAATGCTACTAAACTTCCGATGGTTATTAATAAAGCAAAATAAAAAATTAGTTTTCGCCAGTTAAGTCTTTTAGTAGAACTAGATTTTTCTACCTCAATGTATTCTGCTTCTTCAGCAATTTTATCTTTTTTATTTATCATTTCAAAATAATTTTATGTAGTAAAATTTTTTAGTTTTTTTATCAAATTATCTTCGTATGGCTCATTTAATACAATAACATTTTTAATTCTTAATTTTCTAATTTCATTTGCAATATTTTTACTTATCGTAATAAAAGTTTTTTCATAACAAAATTTTTCTAGGTCGAGATATTTTATTTGTTCATTAAACGATTCTGCAGTTTTCATAGAGAAAATAATAATGATACCTTTTTTTTTTCTTATAAAATCTCCAAAAAGTTTAGGATAGACATTATTTTTTATAATCTTGTAAACAAAATATTTTTCGTAATAACTTCCTTGAATTTTAAAAAAATTACCTAATTCGTTGCTTGACTCAAAAGTTGTTGGATGAAAAATATTTATTTTCTTTTTCCCGTATTTTTTTTTAAATAAGTTAATAATACTTGTCGACGTACCTTTTGCACTTATAACATTCTTAAATCCATATTCTTGCGCGAAACATTTTGTTGACTTGCCGATTGTGAATACCTGTAAATCATAATTAAATATCCTTTCATAATTTCTAACAGCATTTTTACTCGTGAATATAATTAAATCAAATTTTGTTTTTTTTATCATTTTTACGGGTGAAACTTTCTCTATTTTTATTAGAGGGCATATCAGTGAGACAAGAGGAATCGTTCCAATTTTATTTTGTAAATCTTTTGAATCACTCTCGGGTCGAGTCAGTAAAATATCAATCATATCTTTTTTGCTCTTTTTTTTAAATCTAAGGCAATTTGTATACAGTCATATCTTGCCTGATCTGAGTTCAGAATAATTTTTTTTCTTTCAAAAAAAATTGTTTCTAAATTTTCATAATAATAACAAAATTTAACTTCATTTTTTTGTTGATCAAGCTTTGCCAATGCCCCAATAGGCAATGCACAGTCGCCATCTAAAGTATCTAAAAATCCTCTTTCACATTCAGCTTCAAAGCTAGTTTTTTTATCATTTATTGGTTTGACCAGTTCTAATAACGCCTTGTCATCTTCCCTTAAAACTACGGCAATTATTCCCTGACCAGGCGATGGCACAAACTTTTCTGGGTTCATAGGTTTGAAATTTTTTAAGATCTTTAGTCTTTTTAAACCGGCCATAGCAAGAAAAGTCGCATCGTATTTTCCAGAAACTACTTTCTTGATTCTACTCTCAACGTTTCCTCTTATAATTCGAACTTTTAAATCAGGTCTTATTTTTTTAACTAACATTTCTCTTCTCAAAGAAGATGTACCAATGATGGCATTTTTCCTCAATTTAAATATTGTTAAATTATCTCTTGAAATCAAAGCATCCCTTGAATCTTCTCTTTTAAGCAATGCTCCAATAACTAAACCTTTTTCTAACTTTGTTGGTAAATCCTTTAGGGAATGAATAGAAATATCTACTTTTTTAGAAATTTGAGCCTGATCTATTTCTTTCGTAAAAAGACCTTTATTTCCTATTGTAGACAACCTGTCAGTAAGAAACATATCTCCACGGGTTTTGATAAAAACCTTTGATAGGCTAAATTTTTCTTCAAGAAACTTTTTTAATTTTAAATTAAATATTTCCAATTGTCTCTTTGCAAGTGGACTACTCCTTGAGGCAACAATAATTTTCTTAGGCTTTTTAATCATTTTAAAAAATATTATAATCATAGGACTTTTAATGCTATGCATAAATACTAAAATTTTAAATGTGATAATTATGGTTGTAATGGGAATTGAAACTAGTTGTGATGAGACTGCGGTCTCAATCATTAAAAAGAATAGTTCAACAGGTTACGGTGAAATTATTTCAGAGGTAATTTTTTCTCAAATTTCACAACATCAACCCTACGGCGGTGTTGTTCCAGAATTATCATCTAGAGAACATATAAAATATTTAGATAAAATTTGTAGAAAGGCTGTAAAAAAATCAAAACTAAATATTGAAGAAATTAATGCTTTTGCCGCAACATCTGGTCCTGGACTTTTGGGAGGACTTATGGTGGGTATGAATTACGCAAAAGCCCTCTCATTATCTTTAAACAAACCTTTCTTAGCTGTTAATCACCTACAGGCCCATATTTTAGTTTCAAGAATGCAGAAAAAAATATCTTTCCCTTTTTTAGTTTTATTAATTTCGGGAGGACATACTCAGTTACTAATATCTGAGGACTATAATAAGTTTAAACTTTTGGGTGAAAGCATTGATGATGCAGTTGGTGAAGCTTTTGATAAAACGGCAAAACTATTAAATTTAAAATATCCAGGAGGACCAGAAATTGAAAAACTTGCAAAACGTTCAAAGTTACGAAATTGTTTTGTTCTACCGAAACCACTAATTCACAGTAATAATTTTAATTTTTCATTCTCTGGACTGAAGACATCAGTACGGAAGATCATTGAAAATAGTAATCTTCCTATAAAGAAGAGAGAAGCAGTAGCCTATGACTTTCAATCAGCGATCCTGGAATGTTTACTTATAAAATGTAAAAAAGCTATAAAATTTTTCAAAAAAAACTATCAAGGAAAGGATTTTATCTTATCAGGAGGAGTGGCATCAAATCTTTTTATAAGAGAGGGATTCAAAAAATTAACTGACGAGACAAAGATGTCTTTCTTTGTACCAGAGTCTAAATTATGTCTTGATAATGGGACTATGATTGCATGGGCTGGAATTGAAAAATTGAGTAATGGAGAAAAAGGTGACGATATTTGCTTATTACCCAAGCCAAGATGGTCACTGGAGGACCTTAAAAGTAATGAATAAAGAAATTTTGATCACAATTATTGGTTCAGGATCGTGGGGATTAGCTCTAGCTCTAGCTTTAGAAAGAGCATCGATAAAGGTTCAAATTTTATCTAGGAATCAAGATAAAGCACTTAAAGTAGTATCAAAAAACTCACGTTCACCTGTAAGAAGAATACCAAAATCTATCAAACTTATTTCTAGTTCCAGTCATATTGAAAATTCAAAATATATTTTTATAGCTGTTCCATCACAGTCCCTCAGAGAAGTTCTTAAAAAACTTAAGATTAGTCAAAGTAAAAGGAATAATTTCGTAATTTGTTCCAAGGGTATTGAAAAAAAAACAAACAAACTAATGAGCGAGGTGCTTACGGATATTTTTCCTGAGGCTGATCCCATCATTTTATCAGGACCAAATTTTGCTGACGAAGTTTCTAAAAATTTACCTACTGCTTTCGTTCTTTCTGGTAAAAAAAAGAAAGAAATTTTAGAATTAGGAAAAAAAATCTCAACGCCTAATTTTAGACCATACTTTAACACTGATATAATTGGAACCCAGATAGGTGGGACTTTAAAAAATATTATATCCATTGCCTGTGGTATTGTGGTTGGAAAAAAATTAGGAGACAATGCAAAAGCCTCTATTTTGTCAAGAGGCCTGAATGAAATGGTATTATTAGGGACCACTCTTGGGGCAAAAAAAGAAACTTTCATGGGTTTATCCGGGCTTGGGGACTTAGCATTAAGTTGCAACTCAAATAAATCTAGAAATATGAGGCTTGGACTTAGGTTAGGAAAAGGAGATAATCTAAAAGAAATTTTAAAAGACTCTCTTCTTGTTGAAGGGATGCACTCATGTAATTCAGTAACAACACTTTCTAAACAAAAAAAATTAGAACTTCCAATATGTAACACGGTTAGTAATATAATTAAAGGCAAACCAATTGACGATGAAATAACTACTTTAATATCAAGACCTTTACAATTTGAAAAATAGAATGAATTTTACACTCATATGCAATGATAAGAAAAATTGCCTAGAAAAAAGGAAAAAACTGAGAGAAAGGCATGTTTTGTATTTAAAACGCCATAAGGAAAATATTTTAATTGCTGGTCCTATATTAGATGAATACGAAAATCCAATTGGAAGTTTATTGATAGTAAACTTTAAAAATAAGACAGAAGTTCAAAAATTTTTGAAAAACGATCCATATAATCTTCAGGGTTTATTTGAAAAAGTTAAAGTAATAAAATTTAAACAAGTAATCTAAAAATACATTTGATTTACTATAAAATTTAAATATAAAATATTAGTTATGTCAAAAATATTTAATGTTCCTCAAAGTTTAAAAGATGAGTCAGCGCTTTCTTTTGATGATTATAAAAAAATGTATGAGGAATCGATAAAAAATCCCTCAAAATTTTGGAAAGAACAGAGTAAACGAATTTATTGGTTTGAAGATTTTAAAACAGTAAAAGATGTAAGTTTCAATGAAGAAAATGTTCACATTAAATGGTTCAAGGAGGGCAAACTTAATGCTTCATTCAATTGTTTAGATAGACACCTCAGGAAGAATAAAAATAAAACAGCTATCATTTGGGAAGGAGATGATCCTAAAGAAAATAAAACATATACCTATGAACAATTGCACATTGAAGTTTGTAAATTCTCAAATGCTTTAAAAAACATAGGTGTAAAAAAAGGAGATAGGGTAACTATATATTTACCAATGATACCTGAGGCCGCAATAGCGATGTTATCATGCTCGAGGATTGGCGCCATACATTCAGTCGTATTTGGAGGATTTTCACCTGAGTCATTAAAAAATAGAATTGAGGACTGCGAGTCAAATTTAATTATTACTGCAAATGAAGGTCTTCGAGGAGGGAAAAAAGTTCCTTTACTAAAAAATGTTAAAGAATCAATTCAGGGGTTAAACTTTTCAACCAATGTGGTAGTTGTAAAAAGAACTGAAAGTGATAATTTTTTCAATGACAAAACTGATTTTTGGTATCATGAACTAATAAAAGACCAAAAATCTGATTGTACCCCGGAACATCAATCATCTGAAGACCCACTTTTCATCCTTTATACCTCTGGTTCCACCGGCGCACCAAAAGGTGTATTGCATACTACAGCTGGTTATTTGCTTCATGCCTCTATGTCTCATGAATATATTTTTGATTTAAAAGAAAATGACATTTACTGGTGTACAGCAGATGTTGGGTGGGTAACAGGACATTCTTATATTGTATATGGTCCATTATGTAATGGAGCAACGACACTAATGTTTGAAGGAGTTCCAACTTATCCAAACGGCTCAAGGTTTTGGAATATAGTCGATAAACACAAAGTTTCTATTTTTTATACTGCACCAACAGCCATTAGATCTCTAATGGGTTTAGGTGATGAACTTGTACAAAAAACTAGTAGAAAATCACTTAGAGTAATTGGTACGGTTGGAGAACCAATTAATCCTGAAGCTTGGAAATGGTATTTTAAAGTTGTAGGTAATGAAAAATGTCCGATCGTAGATACGTATTGGCAAACTGAAACAGGTGCTACTTTGATTTCACCGATGGCAAGCATCACTCCAACAAAGCCTGGTTCTGCGACCTTGCCTTTCTTTGGAGTCCAACCAGTGATAGTTGATAATGATGGAAATGTACTCTCAGATAGATGTGAGGGCAATCTCTGTATAAAAGACGGTTGGCCAGGAATGATGAGAACTGTTTTTAAAGATCATGAAAGATTTGTAAAAACATACTTCAAAACATTTAAAGGAATGTATTTTACAGGCGATGGATGCAAAAGAGATCAAGATGGATATTATTGGATAACTGGAAGAGTTGATGATGTAATTAATGTGTCTGGGCACAGACTTGGCACAGCCGAAGTAGAGAGTGCACTAGTTCTTCATAATAAAGTATCTGAAGCTGCAGTGGTAGGATTTCCTCATGAAATCAAAGGGCAAGGTATATACGCATATGTAACCTTGATGAAAGGAGAATCATATTCACCAGAATTAAAACTGGAATTACTTACTTGGATAAGAAAAATAATAGGACCAATAGCTACTCCTGACATGATTCAATGGGCACCAAATCTTCCCAAAACTAGATCAGGGAAAATCATGAGAAGAATTCTAAGAAAGATTGCATGTAACCAAGAAGATTCTATAGGTGATGTTTCTACTTTAAATGAGCCTAAAGTTGTGGAAGAATTAGTTAGAGGAAGAGATATTTAGAAATCGTAACATATACCTTTTCTCTCCCAATCACCATATCTAGTAGGTTCTGGACCTTTAGGACCACCAATTTCCTTTTCTGACTTCTTTTTTATTTTTTTTTCAATTTTTTTATTTTCGCTCATTATTCTAAATTAAACATTCTTATAAAAAAATCAAGATTATTTGATAAAATGTATTATGCTTAGTAGAGAAATTTCTGTTTTGATCTTGGGTGAAATTTTCAAGAATTATTCATTTGAAAATTCAATTAACAAAAATAAAGACTATGGTTACCTCTCATCAAGAGAAAAGTCATTCGTAAGAATGACTATATTAACATATCTAAGAAGAAATGGTGAGATTGATAGAGTAATACGCTCATATTTAAAAAAAAAGATCAAAAAAAAGTTTTTCATTAATGTTCTAAGAATTGGTGTAACTCAAATATTATATTTAAATGTACCAGATTATTCTGCAGTTAATACATCAGTGAGTATTATAAAAAAAAGAGTTCCTAGTCTAACCTCTGCCATAAACGCTACGTTAAGAAATATTTCGAGAGATAAAGAGGAAATTTTGAAAAAATCATCTACAATCTATAATTTACCGAGTTGGATTAAAGACAATTTAGAAAAAAATGTTGGGAAAGACAATACTCTAGCTATCTCAAAAGTTGTTGTAAATCGTCCTTACATTGATATTAAAATTAGAAAAGATGTATTTTTAAAAAAAAATTGGGAAAAGATTCTCAACGGAAGAAATATTTTCAATGAGATAATAAGAAAGAGGGATCTTGGAAAAGTTACAAATCTTCCTTTTTTTAATAAAGGGCATTGGTGGATTCAAAGTTTGTCTTCTTTACTTCCAATAATTATTGTTAATAACTATTTTAAAAAAATTGAAAAAAACCGTGTTTCTGTTCTAGAAATAGGTGGAGCGCCTGGAGGTAAAACTTTAAATTTATGTGAAAATAAATACAAAGTTACAACTGTAGAGATTTCTGAAAAAAGGATCAAAACCTTTAAGGAAAATTTAAGTAGGGTTGGTTTTAAAGTTGATTTAATACACGGCGATATATTAAATATAAATCTTTTTAGAAAATTTAATTGCATTTTAATTGATGCTCCGTGCACAGCTAGTGGTATAATAGCAAAAAAACCTGATATATTGATAAAAAACAAAGCAAATATCCTTAAAAAATTAATTGTTAAGCAATATGATATATTAAAGAAAACCTCTACGATTGTTGAAAAAAACGGTATAATTTTGTATTGCGTGTGCTCACTTATATCTGATGAGGGGCAAGAGCAAGTTGAAAAATTTTTGTTTCAAAATAAAAACTTTTCATTAGTAAAACTAGATGAAAAGATGGTAGGCGGTGTAGATTGTCTTTTAACGAAGGGTTCAATCACGGTAACTCCACTCTCTTTACAAAATGAAGGAGGTTTAGATGGATTTTTTATTGCTTGCTTTAAACGTTTATATTAATTTTAAAGATGATGACTGATAAAAATAGCTTGTCTAAAAAATGTTTAAAATTATTTTTCAAAACTCCAGTTTATAATTTTTTAATCAACAAAAATATTTCGACAGATGTTCATAATATTCTAAGTGATCCCTGGGGAGGAGATATTAATTCAGGTTACAATATTCTAAGAGGATATATAAAATTTTTTAATGAAACTATAAACTTTAGTAATTCTGTTTGGGAGAAAAATGATGCGTCAAAGGTTTGGAAAGAGGAACTGCATTCTTTTGAGTGGGCAAACGACCTAAGAGCAGTTGGTACAAATGAATCAAGAGTTTTTTTAAGACAATCAATAACAGAATGGATTAATAAGTATAGTTGTTTTCATGAGTTAGAATGGAATAATCATATAATTGGGAGGAGAATATGTTCATTATTTGGAAATTTTAATTTCTTTTTTTACAGTGCAGAAAAAGACTTTCAGGAAAATCTTCTAAGTAATATATGTAAACAAGCAAATCATCTCTTAAAGTGTAAATTGAATTTTACAAATGGTATTGAAAGAATTTTCGTTCTGAAAGCAATAATATTAATTACTTTAAATTATAAAATATTTTATAAATTTTATAATTTTTCAATTAAACTTTTACTTGAAGAAATAAAATTACAAGTCTACACAGATGGTTGCCATTATTCCAAGTCACCCTCAAAACATATCTTGTTTCTTAAAAATCTTTTAGATATTAAAAATTATTTAGTTGAGTCAAAGATTAAAATTCCTAAAGAAATTATTTCAACAATTTCAAGAATGGCATGCGTAGTAAAATTTTTTAAAATGAGCAATGGGTCATTAACAAATTTTAATAACTCTACTTCTTTTAAGAATATCTTTGTTAATCAAATCATAATGAGGTCAAACTCAAAGATTAAAGTACCCGAAAATCTTAGTGCTTCGGGATTTAGAAAAATTTCAGGGCATAAAATTAATTTAATAATGGATTGTGGTAATCCTGTCTCAGATGATACATGCGCTGGATCGTTGTCTTTTGAACTCTCTTTTGGAAAAAATAAAATTATTGTTAATTGCGGGGCTCCTTATGTTCATAATAAGAAGTGGACAGAAGCCATGAAGACAACCGCTGCTCATAGCACATTATCAATAGATAATATTAATTCTTCTGATATCTTTTACAAAAAAGAGAATAAAAATTCGAGACTTGCTAAAGTCTGGTCAACAAGGAAATTTAATAATCATTGTCATTGGATTGATTCAGCCCATTCAGGTTATAGAGATATTTTTGGCATAATCCACGCTAGAAAAATTCATATCGATATAAATAACAAATTGATAAGAGGTCAGGATGTACTATCGCAAGTAACTAAAAACTATTCATTAATAGCAAAAAAATATTTCTTACGCTTTCATTTACATCCTTCTATTGAAGTCAGTGCTACTGGAAGTAAAAAAAAAGCTATCCTTAGATTGCCCGGAGGTCAAGGTTGGGAGTTTATATGTTCTGAAGCAAAGATTAGAATTTTAGAAAGTATATATCTAGGCGAGAAGCAAAAAATTTATAAGACCAATCATATATTAATATCTGATAGGATAATCCCTGAAAAAAAGGTGAGGTGGTTATTTAGATTGATTAAATAATTACAAGGATAAATAATTTCTAAATTTATTTTTTCTATTTCTCCAAAATCCAACCACATCGAAAATAAAGCCTCTTTTAGTTAACATGTTATTTATAGTTTTGGTTTCTAACTTATTAAACGTTTTGTGAGAAACAGCCAAAATAATGGAGTCAAATTTTTCTTTTTTTATCTTACCTAACTCTTTAAATTTAAATTCTCTTGATTCATATTCTTTTATATAAGGATCATATACGGAGATTTTATGATCCTTAAGTGCAAAAAAATGAATTAAGTCAAAAACTTTTGAGTTTCTTAAGTCTGGGACATTTTCTTTGAATGTAAGTCCAAGTATTAAAATATTTGATTTATTCTTTAGATTTTTGTTTATCAAGCTAGCTACAAAGTAACTCATTTCGTCATTTGTTTTCCTACCTGAAAGAATTACTTTTGGTTCAATACCGACCTCTTTAGCTTTGGTTGCCAGATAAAATGGGTCAACACCAATGCAATGTCCTCCAACCAATCCTGGGTAAAATGATAAAAAATTCCATTTAGTTTTTGATGCGTCAAGAACATCATGTACACTTATATCTAGTTTTTGACAAATTTTTGCTATCTCGTTCATGAAAGCAATATTGATATCTCTTTGTGAATTTTCTATAACTTTAGATGCCTCTGCAACTTTGATATTTTTTGCTACAAATATATTTCCAGATGTCAATTTAGAATATACCTCAAATAAAATCTTCTCAACTTTCTTAGTATCTGCTGAAATAACCTTTGTAATTTTATCTATTGTATGAAATTTATCACCTGGGTTTACTCTCTCAGGCGAATAACCAATATAGAAATCAATATGTAATTTTAGTTTAGAGATACGTTCAATTTCTTTTCCGCAGATCTCTTCTGTAGCTCCTGGGTATACAGTGCTTTCAAAAACTATAATAGATTTTTTTTCCATAAATTTTGCTATCATTCTGCAAGCAATTAGTAATGGTTTAAAGTCTGGTTTTTTTTTTTCTGTAACTGGTGTTGGCACAGTAACAATGAATATGTTACAACTTTTAAGGTCATTTTTGTGATCGGAAACTTTTAGTGAACCATTCAACGATTGGTTGAGTTCTTTACAAGATACCTCTTTTGTTGAATCATTTCCGTTATTTATTTCATTAACTCTTTTATTGTTTAAGTCAAAACCAAGTACATCAAAATACTTTGATAATTTGACCGCTAATGGCAAGCCAACATAACCTAATCCAATTATGGCAATTTTTTTTATTTTCATGTATATTTTTGATTAATCAAATTTAAATTTATGGATTCTTCATTGTCTTTTTTTTTTCCATTATTTCTTTTTGCCTTTATAGCATTGCTTTTGAGATATTTGATAATTTTTTTAAAAAAAAGGGAAATTTTAGACTTTCCTAATTTCAGAAGCAACCATAAGTCCCCAATACCAAATTGTGCTGGAGTCATTGTGGTGCCAAGTATTCTAATATCAATTTTTTTATATATTAAATTTGGATACATAGGATTTTATCCATGGTTTCATATAAGTCTAATAACAATAATACTGTTTTTTACATGTTTGTTTGATGATCTCTACAATCTTCCAATCTTTCCTAGAATCGTAATTCAAACGTTGTGTGTCGTTTTTGGACTTGAGGTCTTTGGTAGCAACATTTCAGAATTTTCAGGAAATATCATCTTATTAAATAATTTTATTAAAGGTCAATATTTTATAGAAATTTTTTTAAAATTCTTGGTTGCTATTTCTTGGTTATGGTTAGTCAATCTGTTTAACTTTATGGATGGCATGGATGGCTTAACATCATGCCAGGTTTCAACATTTTCGATTGGTATGATAATATTATCCATTTTAGGATATTTATCAACAGATGAAACATATATCGGATTAATTTTACTCTCAGCTTCCCTAGGATTTTTTATCTGGAACAAACCACCTGCAAAGATTTTTCTTGGAGATGTTGGTTCCATTCCAATAGGTTTTGTGATTTCGTCTTTAATAATCTATAACTTTTTAGAAAATAATAATTTCATGCCTTTGATTTTGTTAATTTTATTTCATATATCGGACTCTACAATTACTTTGCTTAAAAGGTTAATAAAAAAAAAGAATATTTTTAAAGCTCATAGTGGACATTTTTATCAAAATAAAATTAGACATGGTTATAATCATAAAGAGGTACTTAAAAAAATTTTTATTGTAAACATTTTGTTAGTTTTTTCTTCGTTATTATATTTACAATTTCCAATTCTTAGTATTATGTTTTCTTGTACAACTATATTTACTGTATTGATGTGGCTTAATAAGAGTAAAAAATGATTTTTAGAAATAAAAAGATTCTACTAACAATAATTCATGATTTTCTTATCCTGGGGCTCGCCTTTTTTATAGCTTTATGGCTTCGTCTAGAAGATGCTAGCTTTATATTAATTATTTTCTTGTGGAAATATGTAGTTATTTTTTCTTTACTTAACATATTTTTGCTAGGAAGATTTAATTTATATAGAGGTATCTGGAGATACGCTTCTATAGAAGAATTTTTATCAATAATAAAAAGTTTAATTATCTCATGCCTTACAATCTTGGCCATATTATTTTTTACAATAAGACTAGAGAACATTCCACGCTCATTTCCAATTTTACTATTCATAGTTTCTTTATTAGGAGTTTCCGGGCCAAGAGTCTTATATAGATTAATTAAAAATAGATTAGAAAATTCCAAATCCGAGACTAAAGAGACTAAGATTCCCGTTATTATTGTCGGAGAAAATTCTAGTAATGAATTATTTATTCGGGCTTCTAATAGCGAAAAAGAATCGCCATTTACAGTCATAGGAATTATTGGGTTGAAGAGTAAATCTATAGGGAGAAGCATTCATGGAGTAAGAATTATTGGAAGAATTGATGACTTAGAAAAAGCTTTCAGCTTTTACAAAGTAGAAAAAGCAACCAAACCTCAAAGAATTATAATTACCGAGCATAGTCTCCCAGAGAAGTATATTGAATCTTTATTCATATTTGCAAAAAAAAACGGCTTAGCTATAGGACAGTTACCCAGAATGACAGACTTATCAGTAAAAACAAAAGACAGGTTTAAAACCCAGCCCATAGAAATAGAAGATGTTCTTGGAAGACAACAAAAAATCCATAATTCTTCACTTCTTGAAAATCTAGAAAATAAAAAAGTGTTAGTGACTGGAGCAGGCGGTAGTATTGGCTCTGAATTATCAATTCAGATTTCTAAACTCAAACCTAAGCTTTTAATTTTATTTGAACAAAGTGAATTTAATTTATATAAAGTGACTCAAAAAATTAGTGAAATTAAACATAAGAGTATTATCGGTGATGTTCGGGATTTTCAAAAGCTAGAAACAATTATCTCGTCTGAAAAGCCAGATGTAATTTTCCATACTGCCGCACTAAAACATATCACTTTCGTTGAGAAAGATCCCATTGAAGCTCTTAAAACTAATTTTTTAGGAACTGTAAACTTAGCTAGATTGTCTATTGAAAAGTCAATTCCAAAAATGATTTTTATTTCTACAGATAAGGCCGTAAACCCAAGTAATATAATGGGAGCAACTAAAAGATTATGTGAAAAATACTTACAAATGATTAGTAAAAACGCAAAAACAGATTTTAAAATTGTTAGATTTGGAAATGTATTAGGTTCTACAGGCTCTGTAGTTCCTTTGTTTGAAAAACAAATAAAGCGAGGAGGACCCATTACAGTAACACATCCTGAGGTTTCTAGATACTTTATGACAATTCGTGAGGCAGTTGAATTAGTTATAATCTCGTCCCAAATAAAGTCAAAAAATAATGGTACAATAATTATTCTTGAAATGGGAAAACCTATTAAAATTAAAGATCTTGCACTTAGAATGATAAAATTATCACAGCACTCGAATAAAAATAAGATTAAAATTAGATATACTAAGCTTAGAGATGGTGAAAAACTAAATGAAGAACTTTTCTATGAGAGAGAAGTTATACAAAAAACTGGTATCTCGGGTATACTGCAAACAAATTCTAGACTTTTTAAATTGAAAAAAAGTGATATTGAGGAATTAGTAAACTGTATAAATAAAAATAGTCACTCAAAAACGATTAGTTCGATGGAAAAAAATTTACCTGAGTTTCAAAAATAATGAATGAAAAACTTTTTATAAAAAATGCGATAGTTTCTGTATCAGATAAAAAAAATTTGGAAAAATTAATACCATTTTTTTTAAAATATAAGATAAATATATTTTCTACGGGAGGAAGCTTCAAATATCTGAAGTCTGTTAATTCTGGCATTAAACTTTATGAAATTTCAAAGTTAACTGGATTTAATGAAATTCTAGATGGTAGAGTAAAAACTCTCCACCCTGCTATTCATTCTGGTATACTTGCTAGGAAAAATAAAAGTAGAGATAAAAAAGAAATTAAAGATAACGGACTTATATTTTTTGATTTGGTTATTGTAAATCTATACCCTTTTGAAGAAACAATTAATAATACTAAGAATAAGTTTGAAAAATGTATTGAAAATATTGACATAGGAGGCTCTACCATGATTAGAGCGGCAGCAAAAAATTTTGAAAATGTCGTTATTTTATCCGATCCAGCTCAATACGAACAATTTGTTAATAATTATAAGAAAAAAAACGGCCTCTCATTAGAGATGCGAAAAAAATTAGCCATCGATGCTTTCAAGACTTCATCATTTTATGAAGCTACAATTTCTAACTGGTTTTTAGAAAATAGCGATCAAGATATTTTTAGCTCATCAAGTCTTTATCTCAAAAAAATAAAACAACTCAGATATGGAGAAAATCCTCATCAAAAATCTTCCCTATTTAAATGGGGGAAAAATCCCTTTGTTCAAATATCTGGAAAGGAATTATCCTATAATAATATAGTAGACATAGAAAACTGTATATCACTTGTTATTGAATTAAGAAAAAAACAAAGTTGTGTTATTCTAAAACACGCAAATCCCTGCGGTGTGTCAATCAATAAAGAGCAAAAAGACGCTTATATCGATGCTCTAAGATGCGATCCTATTAGTGCGTTTGGTGGGGTAATTGCATTTAATAGTGAAGTTTTACTGGAAACAGCACAAGAAATTTTAAAAAACTTTGTTGAGGTAATCATTGCCCCCTCGTTTACCCAACAGGCTAAAAATCTTTTAATAAAAAGTAAGAAAAATCTAATATTAGTGATTAGTGATTTTAAATTAGCTAATCCAAAATATACGATTAAGACAACTAATAATTATTTATTGATACAAAGCAAAGATAGTAAAATCTTGAAAAAAGATGACTTAATATTTAAAACTTCTCAAGAAATTCCGATTAGACAGTTAAATGACTTAATCTTTGCCAATTCAGTTGCTAAATATGTAACTTCAAATGCTATAGTATTAGCAAAAAATCAATCAACTTTAGGTATAGGAGTGGGACAAACCAACAGAATTGCTTCAGCAAAAATTGCCATTGATAATCTTCTAACAAATTTTGATAATCAGAAAGATGTCGTCCTTGCATCTGACGGCTTTTTCCCATTCCCAGATATAATCCAGCTTTGCGTGAAACATAACATCTCTTCCATAATTCAGCCAGGAGGTTCAATTAATGACAAAAAGGTGATACTGGAAGCAAAAAAAAATAAAATTAACTTAGTCTTTTCTGGAGTTAGACATTTTAAGCACTAGTAAATAATACATTAATGATAATCCTAGAAAAAAATAAGTCGGAATCATAAACATTCCAAACCTAAATGACCCCGTCCAATATATAACCTGACTTATAAAAAAAGGTCCAATCAACGAATTTATATTTCCTAATATTGAGTACAAAGCAAAAATACTTATTTGCTCATTGCTATTTATTAGATTAGATAAAAAAGATCTACTTGAAGCCTGAATTGGCCCAATAAAAAATCCTATCGCAAGCGCAGAAAACCAAAAGATAATTTTAGAACTATTTAAGAACATCAATATAGTAAAACCAAAAAGAAATAGAAGACACAAAAAGATACTCCTGTATGACCCAATTTTATCATCAATAAATGAAAAGGAAATACACCCCATAATTCCAAATAAGTTTATCAAAATACCCAGTAGCAAAATATCAGGCTCTTTGAGGTGATGAATGTTTGAAGCATAAATACCAGCAAAGTAAAAAAGACTGACAACCCCACTATTGTAGACTAAATAACATATAATAAAATACTTTAAGCTTTGATTATTAAAAATATGAGTATCAATCTGTTGTTTTTTTAAAATCTCAAAATTTTCTTTTTTAAAACTAAAGATTAGCGGATAACAAAAGAATAAAATCCAGATAGAAACAATAGGTCCTACTAAGAGGAAAATTTTTGAAGAATTATTCAAGAAAAAAAAAGTTGGAAAAAACTCCACAATCAATAAAACAATCGCTAAGGAAATCAAACCTCCCAAGTAGCCAAAGGACCATCCCTTGTTTGATATACGTCCAATATTTTTAATATTAGAAACTTTGGTAAGTGTAAAGTTGTAAAACAATGTTAAGATTTCAAAGAAAATAAAAGATATAAAGATAAAAAATAAAGGTATCATCAAGGAAACACCTCTATCAAAAAAACATAAAGAAAATGAACTTGATATTAAAATTATTAAAGAAAAATGAAAAAAAGTGTTACTTATCTTGTTTATTTTACTAAAGAAAAAGATTGGTGAAAATATGATTATAGTAACAAAACCACTAATTGAAACTGTAAACCCCCAGTAATAAGACCCTACAGTTGAATCATCAGCAATATAGTTTACAAAGAAAGACCCATAAAAAAAAGTCAAAATTATTGTTGGATAACTTGACAATCCAAAATCAAATAAGTACCAAGATTTAGTCCTATTCATTTTTTATCAATCTGAATTATTTTAAATGCTTATAATTTTTTTTCTCTATTAATAAAATAAAAGTATAAATACAAAAAGCCGGACAAACTAGCTATTAATGAGCTTATTGGAAGAATTATAATTTTACTTTCTACAAAAAATAGATATAGGATCAAAATCTTAATTGTTAAAAAAATTATGCAGAATATTATGATCGTTTTATAAATTTTTTGAGCATAAAGAAATGTAATCATTAATATGTAGCTCATGAAAAATGGTAGTATTAAGATATATATTTCGAAAATCTTTGTAACATTAATTGTGTCATCTTCGGTAAATAGACCTCTTTCAAAGATGAATGAGATAACCTCTTTTGCAAAAAAGAATAAAGGAATAGAGATAATTGCAAAAATAAAGAAACATATATCTGTTTGTTTAATCAGGGATTTAAAATTATTAAACCTGCTTTTCACATTCGAAAATATGGGCAACAATGTTCTAGATATAACTAATGTTCCAAAAGATACAAAAAAAGAAAATGTCTTATATGCATAATTATATTCTGCTAAAGCCGAAGCTGATAGTGAAGAAACAATAAAATGATCCACTAAATAATGGGTTCCCATTAATAATTGAATAAAAATAATTAAATAAATTGCTTTGTATGAAAAAGAACTAGAATTTAAACTTTCAACTTTAAAAAGTATAAAGTTTTCTTTGTTTTGTATAAAGAGAAAAAATAGCTGAATAACAATTCCTACAATGAGGCCCAACATCAAAGTTTGAAAGTTACTGGCAAAAAATATAAGAAATATAAGAGTCATCAGACTTGGAAATGATTCAAAAAATGAACCTATCTGATTTTCTTTGCTAATTAAAAAAGAAGTTAAAACAAAAGTTAAAATCCAAAAAGGAAAAATATAAATGAAATAATAGAAATTCTCTCGGCAAATAGATAGTACATTACTATTTAAACTGAAAAGATTATTCTCTAAACCAAAGAAGTATAAAAAAAATAAAATAAATGAGAGGAAACAACCTATCTTGAAGAAAAATATCAGAATCTGTTTCTTAAAGATTAGCGAATCTTTTTGTTTCTTTTTTTGAAGAATTGGAACTATATAAAAAGTAATTGAATATAAAAATATACCGCCAATTAAGTTTAAAACATTGAATAAAAAAAGAAAGCTTTCAAGTTCAAAATTTGTTCCATATTCTCTTGCAAGAACAATTTCTTTAATGAAGGATATTAGTTTTGCTACTGAAACAAAAAAAAAAGATAAAAAAAGTTTATCGTAATATTCGTGTCTCAATATTTTAGTAAAATTAATCATAATTTAAGCTAACATTTCAATCTGGATACTTTAAGGTAAAATTGATTACTTGACGATGAATATTTACTCAATTATCAAAAAACTTAAATTGGAGCGGGAAACGAGATTCGAACTCGCGACCCTCACGTTGGCAACGTGATGCTCTACCACTGAGCTATTCCCGCGTGATTTCTAATATATATTAAATATTTTTATTTTCAATATTTACAAAAAAACTTTAATATTCATTATTAATTCTCTATTTATAGTAATAATACCTTATTTAAGATTTTAATATGTTTAAGAATTATAGTTTTGAAAAAAAATTAAACGATTTACCAAGCACAATACCTATTTTTCCTCTAAGAAATTGCTTGCTCTTACCAAAATCTAATTTGCCATTGAATCTATTTGAAAATAGATACTTACATATGTTTGATTACGCACTGCTTAAAGACAGATTAATTGGAATGATACAACCAAAAGAAGAATTAACTAAACAACATGAGCAACCTGAGATACATAGTATTGGATGTGTTGGTCAAATAATCGCTTTTAATCAAACTAATGACAATAGATACGAAATTGTTCTAAAGGGAATTTGCAGATTCTCTATTAGAAAAGAGCTTGAACTGGTCAATGGGTTTAGGACCGCGTCCGTTAAATGGGAAAGTTTTAAAAATGATTTAAAAGAATATAAGACTTCATTATCAGGAAAAAGATTAAAGTTTGAGGAAAAATTGAAGCTTTATTTGAAAAAAATAAATATAAAAGCCGATTGGCAAGCAATTGAAGCATCAAGCGATGAAGATTTATTAAATTCAATATCGATGGGATGTCCTTTTTCAAGCATTGAAAAACAAGCTCTTCTTGAGGCTTTATCTATTGAAGATAGATTAGATGTTCTTATATCTTTGTTAGATATGAGTATAAGTGAAAATAAATCTTTCCAATCAAAATCTCTATCTTAATTTTTCTTATGATTCCTGAAAAAATTAAGCTTTTAAAACCAAAAAATCAATTACAATTTTATTATGAAAATGGACAATGTCTATTGCTCAATGGTAGTTTTTTAAGAGCAGCTAGCCCATCAGCTGAAAATAAAAATAGTGCTATGAAACCGAATCCTCAAAAATTTATCAATGTTAAAATTAACAAGATTGAAAAAGTTGGTAATTATGCGCTGAGGATAATATTTAGTGATGGACACAGCACTGGTATATTTAGTTGGGAATATATTTATAAACTCTCAAAAATCGCTTAATTATTTTAAACCCATCGCTACCATCATTAATTGATTTTTAATAAATTTTGAATTCTGTAAAATACTGATTCCCATTTTTCTGAAGCCTTTCAGGAATTTATTATTATTAGAAAAAAATAAATTCAAATTATGGGTTGCGTTTATAAATAACTTTCTATCGACTGAACGTTGTCTTGAAAATTTAGATAATACTTCTAAAGAACCTATTTCCTTCTTCATAAGCATAGCTTGATTAATATTTTTCAATAAAATGTCACAGTCCCTTACTCCTAAATTAAATCCCTGACCTGCTATTGGATGAATTGCTTGAGAAGCATCACCAATTAGTACGAAATTATTTCTAAAACATCGATAGCTATATTTTACATTTAGAGGATAAACATTAGGGTCAGTTATATTCATAATATTACCTAAAAAATTTTGATATCTATTTAAAAATTCTAATTTAAATTCATTCTTTGTTAATTTTGAAAAATCGCCTAATTCATAATCTACAGTCCAAACCACTGAGGAATTAAAGCTGTTCTTTTTTGAGCTTTTCATTGGGAGGATCGCAAGCGGTCCAGCTGGAAAGAAACGTTCTAATGCGACACCAAGATGATCTTTTTCATGGGAAATATTAAATACATAAGCGTTCTGCAAATATTTGTATTCAAAGCTTTTTAAATTAGAAAAATAACGAGATTTTGAATTTCTTCCATCACAACCGATTACAAGTTTAGAAGTAATTTTTCTTTTTTCAGTAATTACTTCAACTTTATTTTTTTCATCATAAAAATTAATATTAATTACTTCTGTATTTTCTAAAAAATCAATATTTTTGCTTCTTAAGGCCTCTTCTAAAAGTGATTGTTTCAAAATATTATTCTGTATTATATATCCGAGTGGTCCTTCATCTAGCATCTTTGAATCAAATTCAAGAGATTCACTTATTTCGTCGTGAACTAAAATTTTTTTTATAGGTTGTGCAAACAACTCTAAACGTTTCCAAAATCCAAGTGAATCAAATATTCTTTTTGTGCCTTGAGAAATAGCTGTTGTTCTACCATCGCAATGTTTCTTCTTTTTGTTAAGAACATTGGTCTTATCAATTAATAAAATTTTCAAATTCAATTTAGACAACATCAAGGCCATTACAAGACCTATTAATCCAGAGCCAATAATACAAATTTCAAAATATACTTTTTTATTCTTCATAATTTAAGCAAATTAATTTAGTGTTGAATAGCTAATTATATAAATGATAATAGATTATGAAATTAAAAGAATTAAATATAAAAAATATTTTGATAGGCTCATTATTAATAGTTATTGGAATATTTCTTATTTTGACATTATTTTCTTACGATCAAAACGATAATTCTTTTTTTCAAAGTGATTCATTAAAACAAAAGCAACACAATTTTTTTGGTACTTTTGGTTCTTACACTTCTGATCTTTTACTCAGAGCTTTTGGATTATCATCTTTTCTTCTAACTGTCATTAGTTTTTCCTGGAGTATAAAAATATTCAAGAGCAATCAATTGATAGACTGGTTTGCATTGTGTGTAGCACCGTTTAGCGTTGTTATATTTTGTTTCTTACTCGGAAATTTGTACAATAATATAAGCACCCATTTACCCTATGGGATTTCTGGATTTGTAGGTTTGGGTTTAAATAAGATATATTTTTTTTATTTTTACAATATTCCAGAATTGTATTTTTTAATTTTTACTTCCATTGTCTTCACAACTCTTTTTCTAATTAGCCTTAACCTTAATCTCTCATACTATAAGAACTTTTTTTTTGGTTTTTTTCAAGTCATTAAGTTCTTATTTAATTTTTTCCTATTTCTTTTTAAAGTTAAAAATCTGAGTATTAAGAATATTTTCTCAAATAGTAAGAAGATTAGAAAAAAGACTCCAACTTTCTCAAAAGCTTTTTCAAAAGAAAGAAATATTAATTATATTTTCCCAAGTTTAGAATATCTTGAAATTATATCGAATCAGAATAATGTGGAAATAGAAAATACTAGAGACGCTAAAAAAAATACATCTATGCTTTCAAATGTTTTGAATGACTTTAGTATTAAAGGGAATATAACTTCCGTGAAACAAGGGCCTATTGTTACACTGTATGAACTTTCACCAGCTCCTGGAACTAAAACCTCAACTGTCATTGGTCTTTCTAATGATATTGCTAGATCTATGAGCGCCATATCAGCAAGGATCTCTCCAATTGCTGGTAAAGATGGTATAGGAATTGAGATTCCTAATAAACAAAGAGAAACTGTCTTCCTACGAGAATTATTGGATAGTCATGCTTTTAAGAAAACAGACTACAGTCTCCCGCTTGTCCTTGGCAAAGATATTTTAGGAAACCCAGTTACCGTTGATCTTGCTAAAATGCCCCATTTATTAGTAGCAGGGACAACTGGTTCTGGAAAGTCTGTTGGAATCAATGCCATGATTCTATCGCTTTTGTACAAATGTACACCTGAAGAATGTCGCCTGATCTTAATAGATCCAAAGATGTTAGAATTATCAATTTATCAAGATATACCACATTTATTAACTGAAGTAGTAACTGATCCGAAGAAAGCTGTGATAGCGCTAAAATGGACTGTTAAAGAAATGGAGCAAAGATACCAGTTAATGACACAATTAGGTGTCAGAGAGATAGAAACTTACAATTTTAAGGTTAAAAAAATTCTTGAAAAAGGAGAAATAATTCAAAAAGAGGTCCAAATAGGTTTTGATGCAGAAACTGGTAAACCTGTTACTGAAAAGAAAACAATTGATTTTAGATTATTTCCAAAAATAGTTGTAATTGTTGATGAATTAGCTGACCTGATGATAACATCAGGAAAGGAAATTGAAGCTGCAATTCAGAGATTGTCTCAGATGGCCAGGGCCGCGGGAATACATTTAATTGTTGCTACACAACGTCCTTCTGTAGATGTTATTACTGGAACAATTAAATCCAACTTTCCCTCCAGGATAAGTTATCAAGTAACGTCTAAAATAGACAGTAGGACAATTCTTGGTGAACAAGGAGGAGAGCAGTTGCTTGGTAAAGGAGACTTACTCATAACCATGACTGGAGAAAGACTGAAACGTGTTCATGGTCCATTTGTAAAAACCTTTGAAGTTGAATCTGTTGTTAAGCACCTCAGAAGTCAGGGTGAGCCAGAATATCTTGAGGCAATTACAAATGAAGAAGAAAGTGACCCTCTTTTCGCACTTGACCTTGAAAAAAGTGATGAATTATATAATAAAGCTGTTTCCATAGTTTGCAGAGAAAAGAAAGCATCAACAAGTTTTATTCAAAGACATCTACAAATTGGATATAATAGAGCAGCCAGAATCATAGAAAAAATGGAGTCAGAAGGCATTGTTAGTCCAGCAAATCATGTTGGAAGAAGGGAAGTTTTGGTTGGAAAAGAAATGTAAATTACTTTTAAATATATTTTTTTGCTTTATCCTGAGTAGCTTTAGTAGTGATACTAAGATTAATGAAATTAGCAAATTTTTATCCGATATTACATCACTCTCATCTGAATTTGTACAGATTGATTCTAATGGAAATTCTGAAACTGGAATGATTTTCATGCAAAAGCCTGGAAAACTTAGGGTTGAATATACTCAGCCCAATCCTAATTTGATCATTAGTGATAATAGGAAGCTAGTTCATATAAATAAAAAAATACCATATATAAATGTTTATAAAATGAGTGATATACCCATTAAAATGCTCGTATCAGAAAAATTTTTAATGAAAGATTACAAAATAATTGACTATCAGAACCAAAATAAGATTGTTGAGATTGAGCTGAAAGAAAAAGAAAATCAAAAACTCGAAAGTATAAGATTAATCTTTGAAGAAAAACCACTGATTTTAAAAAAATGGATTGTAAAAGACGGAACAGGCACTCAAACAGTAATCTTTCTTAAAAATTTATCATTAAATAATAAACTAAATCAAAAGCTTTTTCGGATTGAAGATCCTTCTAAAGTACCTTTAGGGAAAAAAGTATATTGACATGAAAGTTAAACTCATATCTTGGAATGTAAATTCAATTAGAGCAAGGCTACAACATATAAAAAAACTGATAGCTGATGTTCAACCAGAGATTATTTGTTTACAGGAAACTAAAGTATCAAATGAACTTTTTCCTAAAGAGTTTTTTTTAGAATCAGGTTTTAAACATTTTTATATAAATGGGATTCCTTCTTACAATGGAGTTTGTATTATTTCAAAATTAAATGCGTCTAGTAGTAATTCTATTAATTGGTGTTCACTAAAAGATGGAAGACATATAATGGCTACTTGGGAAGAATTTGATATTCACTGCTTTTATGTTCCAGCAGGAGGAGAAATACCAGATCCAAACAAGAACTCAAAATTTAAACACAAATTAGATTTTCTTACTGAATTAAAAGAGTGGTCTTTGAGAGAAAGACCAAAGAAAACTATAATTTGTGGAGACTTTAATGTTGCACCTAGAGAAATTGATGTTTGGAGTCATAAGCAACTCGCTAATGTAATAAGCCATACATTTATAGAAAGAAAAAGTTTAAAAGAATTTAAAGAATCTAACAGTTGGGTAGATATCATCGAAGAAAAGATATTCCCACCAAAACATCCTTTTACTTGGTGGAGTTATCGAGCAAAAAATCACTTGATTTCAAATAAAGGGAGAAGGCTTGATCACGTCTGGGCTTCAAATGACTTAAGATTTAAAAAGGTATCCGTGAAAATTGTTTCTGAAACAAGAGGCTGGGAAAGGCCATCTGACCATGTGCCCGTTCTGATAGAGTTTATAATTTAATTTTTCTTTAAAAAATATTTATTGTCTTTAAATATCAATATCTTTGGGTTTTTTGGATTTTTCTCTATTTTACATCTAATCCTATAGACCAATGTCTCAAGCACATGCGTTTGTAATTTCTTTTGATATCCCCATACTTTTAATAGTATCTCATCTTTCTTTAAAGATTTATTTTCGTTTGCCAGAAATTTTAAAAAGTTATTTTCCATTTGAGTAAGTTTTATTTTTAAATCTCTATCTTTACAGTATATCTCTGAACTTGAAGTAAAATAATGGTACTCACCAATTAATATAGGGTGACTAAAATTAACTATCTTTTTTTTCAGAAAATTTACCTTTGTAATCAGAGATTCAATTTTAAATGGAGTAGAGACAAAATCAAAACCCGCTTTAATTATTAATTCCTGGGTTTTTATGTTGTCTGTTATAAAAACTAAACAGCTCTCTCTAAAAGAGCTAAGATCCTCTATTTTTCTGTTATCGATTAAAGATATAATGTGTATGTTTTTATTTGAATTTGATATACTTTCTGTGCAAAAAGGAATTATATTAATTTCTGTTTTAAAAAAAGACTTTAAAGTTTCTTTCAAATCTCTAATAATAAAATTATTTTCTGATATTATGTTTATTTTATAAGAATCATTCACCATGTCAGTTATAATTGTAAAGAAAAAAAATCATAAATACAGAGCCAATCTAACATTTAATAATATTGACGAAGAATGCTTGATCGGAAGATGTGGGATAGGAATCAAAACTAAAGAAGGAGATGGGGTCACTCCAAAAGGAAAGTTTAAACTCGAGTCTGTTTTTTTTCGAAATGATAAAATAACAGCTTTAAAAACATGCTTAACCAAAAAAGTAATAAAGCCTTCGATGGGCTGGTGTACGGACAGTAAAAATAAAAAATATAATCAACTTATCAAAAAGCCATATAATTGCATTCATGAAGACTTATTTATAAACACAAGTTCGTATGACATAATTATTTCTTTAAGTTTTAATACTCAAAAAAGGGTGCCCTTCAGAGGGAGTGCAATTTTTTTACATTGTATAGGTGAACAACAGATTTCTACGGAGGGTTGCATCGCAATTCGGAAAGACTCTCTTATAAAACTTGTTTCATTAGCCACAAAAAGTACTAGATTAATTGTTGCTTAACTCTTTCACCAAATATTTTTGTACCTAGTCTAATGTAACTGGAACCAAATTCTATTGCTGAGAGGTAATCTTTGCTCATTCCCATACTTTTTTCTTTTAAACTGCAATTATCGGCAAGTTTACTTAAGGTTTTAAAAGCACCCGAGGGGTCTTTGTTAAAATCTGGAATACACATTAAACCAACGATATTTATCTTTATATCAAATTTACACCACTTAACAAACTCAGTGACCTCATTAATGTTCAATCCGGATTTTTGAGATTCATTATCAACATTAACTTGTACCATAAATTGATGATTGGTTTTAAGTTCGTTCCCTCTCATATTTATATAATTTTTTATTTTTAAAACTATTTTTTCTCTATCTAAAGTTTGAATGCAATCAAAAATGTCAAGCGCTTGTTTTACTTTGTTAGATTGAAGAGGGCCAATTAAATGCAAATTTATGTTATTAAAATCTTGTTTCAGTTTTGCCCATTTAAGGTGTGCCTCTTGAACCTTGTTTTCTCCAAATTCTTTATGACCTGCTCTTAATAAAGGTAAGATTGCATCAGCTTTAAAAGTCTTGGATACAGCAATAATCTTTGTTTTAAGATTGATATTCTTTTTTTTTTTAAATTCAATTATTTCTTCTAAAATCTTGCTATGGTTATCAACTATAAAACTCATGATAAAAATTTAATGAAAAATATTTCTAGAAGATGGTTTTTTTGCGACCCTAATAACGATAAATGTTTAAATACATTTTATAATATAAAAAATGATATAGGAATAATTTTTTACAAAAAAAAAAATTTAGATAGCAATTTTTTTAAATTATTAAAGGAGTATGTAGATGTCTGTAAGAAAACAAAAAAAATATTTTTGATACCACATTCTGTATATTGGGCAAAAAAATACAACGCCAATGGAGTTTATATATCCATTCATCGACAAAGAAACTCTTTGAGTACACGTTTAAATCTACTAAAAACTAATAAACTTATAGTTGCAACCTCAATACACAATATGAAAGAAATGTATTTATCCCGAAAAGCTAACTTTGATTTCATATTTATCTCGCCTGCTTTTAAAACGAATAGCCATAAGGAGCTTGCTGAACATCGAAAAATTAGATTTATAAATCTGTGTAAATATTCTAATACTAATGTATTTGCATTAGGAGGAATGAATGAAGTAAGATTTAAGTCATTAAAAAACAAATATTTAACAGGATTTGGTGGAATTGAAAGTTTTAATTATCTATAGGTTTAAATTATGAGTTCTTACGATCATAACAAAATTGAAAAAAAATGGCAGAAAATTTGGCATCAGTCAAATATACACAAGTCTCTAAGAAAAAAGGAAAAGAAAAAATTCTATATTTTGGAGATGTTTCCATATCCGTCCGGTAGGATTCACATGGGACATGTAAGGAATTATACACTTGGAGATGTAGTTGCTAGATTCTACAAAGCAAATTCTTATAACGTCTTACACCCAATGGGTTGGGATTCTTTTGGTATGCCAGCTGAAAATGCAGCAATAGAGAATACTACTAGTCCAGATAAATGGACTTTAAAAAATATTAAGAATATGAAAACTCAACTAAAAGAGATGGGCCTTGCTATTGATTGGAGTAAGGAAATATCAACCTGCTCAATAGAATACTATAAACATCAACAAAAACTTTTTATAGACCTTTATAATAACGGTTTAATTTATAAAAAAGACAGCTTTGTAAATTGGGATCCGGTTGATCTTACTGTTCTTGCTAATGAACAAGTCATCGATGGAAAGGGATGGAGGTCGGGTGCAAAGGTAGAAAAAAAAAAGTTATCACAATGGTTTTTTAAAATAACAGAATTTGCTAACGATTTGCTAGAAGATTTAAAAGGTCTCGATTTGTGGCCTGAAAAAGTCAAAACAATGCAAAAGAATTGGATCGGTAGGTCTGAGGGCATAGAAATTAATTTTGATATAAACTCAAATACTAACGATAATTTGAAGGTTAGAAAGATAAACATATTTACAACGAAACCTGAAACAATCTTTGGAGCATCTTTTATAGCATTAGCGGTAAACCATCCAATATCTGAATTTTTTAAGTCTGACAAATCATTTATAGATTTTAAGAAAATCTGTGAAACTCAAGATACATCTGAAGAATCCCAATCAATTAATGCAAAACTGGGTTTCAAAACTAATTTATCCGTGGAGCATCCGTTTATCAAGGGTAAAAGCCTTCCTGTTTTCTTTGCAAACTTTATTTTGATGGATTATGGAACAGGAGCAATATTTGGATGCCCAGCACATGATCAAAGAGATTTTGAATTTGCAGAAAAATATAATTTAGAAATTAAACCAATAGTATCAACTAAAATGCCCAATAAAAGTTGCGTAGATAAGCTCCCATTTATTTATGATAATACTGCGATTATAAAAAATTCAGCATTTCTTAATGATTTGAAAGTTGAAAAAGGTAGAGAAGTAGTTATCAAGAGATTAAATTCAATGGGCATTGGTAATGTAAAAGTTTCTTTCAGATTAAGAGATTGGGGAGTTTCAAGACAGAGATACTGGGGTTGTCCTATTCCAATAATATACAGAGAGGATGGAAAGATCTTAACAGTAAAAGAAAATGAATTACCAGTAATCCTGCCTGAAACTTCTGATTTTAGTTCAAAAACTGTCCCTCTTCAAGATAAAACCTGGAAAAATATAAAATGTCCCGAGACAGGTTTAAACGCTGTAAGAGAAACAGACACTTTAGATACTTTCTTTGATTCTTCTTGGTATTTTCTAAGATTTTGCTCTCCACATAATGAAAAATTGCCATTTGATAAAAATGATGTAGATTATTGGATGCCTGTAGATCAGTATATTGGAGGGATTGAACACGCTATTTTACATCTATTATATTCACGTTTTTTTATGAGAGCTCTGAAAAGATGCGGATATTCAGTTCCTTTAGAACCATTTAAAAAACTTCTTACCCAGGGGATGGTATGTCACGAAACTTTCAGAGATTCAAATAATCAGTGGGTAGAACCGGATAATGTAATTAAAAATAATAATAAATACATTACAAAAGATGGTAAATCTGTTGTTGTTGGTCGATCAGAAAAAATGAGCAAATCAAAGAAAAATGTTATAAATCCATCCAACATTATTAATAAGTATGGTGCTGACACTGCTCGGTTATTTATGATGTCTGATTCTCCTCCCGAAAAAGATCTTCAATGGTCTTCAGATGGGATAAAATCCACATGGAAATTCTTAAATAGAATTTATCTTCTTATAGAAAATAAAGACTTTGAATTTCTAGATATTAAAGATTTACAAGAAAACATTAGTCTAGAATTACAAAAGCTGATTCACAACGTTATATATAACTTCACGAACGATATTGAATCATATAGATTTAACTCAGCTGTAGCTAAACTAAGAGAATTTTCAAATGAACTAATTAAAATAGATCTTCAGCTCACAAAAGTAGAATTTAATTGCTCATGGACTACTTTCATAAGACTTATATATCTGTTCACGCCGCATTTGTCTGAAGAAATCGCGCATATGGGTGGATTTACTGGTTCATTGATTGACTTTCAGTGGCCAATTGCAGATAAAAAATTTCTAAAAAAAGATATTATAAAAATAGTGGTTCAAATAAATGGGAGGAAAAAAGAATTAGTTGAGGTAAAAATTGACTCCGAAAAAGATGAAGTCGTTAAAATTGTAAAAGAAAGTAACTTATTTCAAGACTTAAATATAAAAAAGATAATATTTATTAAAAATAAAATTATAAACTTTGTAGTATGAAAATGAAAAAAAATTTACTTAACTTAATTCTCATTTCACTAGTATATTCATGTGGCTTTAAGCCTATTTATAAGGAATCAAGAAAATTGTTAGACTTCCAGATAGAGGTAGTTGTAAAGTCTTTAGATGAACAAAAAAACGAAAAAGCTTTATTAACAAACTTCCTGAAACAAAGATTACAAACTAACTCACTTAAACCCTCGTCTTTGAAGTTAGTCGCTGTCGTCAAAAAAACCGTCTTTAGTCTAGGACTACAGAAAGACCTTTCAACTACAAAGTATGGTATCAAATATTTTGTAGAATTTGTTTTCTATGATAAGAAGGGCGTAATCACTAAAGGTACAATTGAAAGGCGATCAAGTTATGATATAGGTGAAAGTCCGTACTCAAATCTAGTTGCAAACGAGACAACTAGCAAAAATTTGTTACTTAATTTAGCTGATGAAATTGCTCTCTTGTCTCTCTCTTTGAATAATTATAGAAAAATCTATCCATGATAATAAACTATAACAAATTTGCAGATAATTTCTCAAATTTTAAAAATTATTTTTTTTTTCTTATTTACGGTCCAAATTATGGAAAATCAGAGCAATTGGTGGGAAGATTAAAGAAATTTCTTCAGCATGAAGAAAATATAGATAGTAGTATCACAGTTTCCGATGAATCTCTTGTTAAGAACAAAAATTATCTTAATGAGAAATTTTATTCAGAAGATTTGTTCGCACAGAAAAAAATAATTTATTGTTCTCTTCAAAATCCCGATATTTTACCAAAGCTACTAGATTTTAAAAAAATTAGGGATAAAAATAAGACAATTGTAATTATAAAGGCAAGTGAATTAGATAAGAAAAGTAAAATTAGAAAGCTATTTGAAAGCGATGATAAATTTTGCACGATACCTTGTTACGAAGATACGGAACTCGAAAAGAAAAGTGTAATACAATACTACTTAGACATTGAAAAAATAAGGCTAAAAGACGAGATTTTAAATTTTATCGTAAAAATTCCCATGGTGGACAGAAATTCCCTAATACAAGAAACGGAAAAAATTATACTTTTCTATAAAAAAGAGAATAATATATCGATAGAACAAATTAAAGAAATAATTAATTACCAGACTTCTAAAAAAATTGATGACTTAATATATATTATTCTTTCAGGAAAATTAACTTTTACCGAAAGAATACATGATAATCTGTTGAAAAATGGCGTGTCGAACATCCAAATTCTAAACTCCATGTCCAGGCATTTTTTTAAATTATTGTTATACAAAGAAAAATTAAAAATTGAGTCCGGCTCTGAAAATGCCATAAAACACATTAAACCTCCAATATTTTTCAAAAATAAAGAAAAATTTATTAATCAGGCAAAAATATGGTCAAAGATAAGGATTTGTAACGTTATTGAAAGAATACATCTGCTTGAAAAAAGGATTAAAACAGAACCTCAAAATGTAGACTTGCAAATAAAATTTATGATGTTTTCAATTGCAAAAACTTCAAAAGCTCTATTTGAAATTACTTAGGTCTCCACTTTAATTTATCTATTATGGGCTCAAGTTGGTCTAGACTCTCGTAAAAAATTGACAATGAACCTTTGTTCTTTAAATTATTTTTTACTATCACTTTCAATCCAAGTAATTGGGTCAATTCTTTTTGAAGCGCTAGTATATTTGGATCTTCGTACCTTGCTTTCTCAAACGAGATGTTTTTATTTTTTAACTTTCTTACAAGGTTTTCAGTTACACGAACACTGAGGTCTTTTTGCATTATCTCATCAGTAACTTCTATCGCTTGCTCTTCTGATAGGGTTAAAATAGTCCTTACGTGTGCATAACTTATCTTACCATCAACCAAGTTATTTCTTATTTTATCAGGAATTGTTAGTAATCTTAATAGATTAGCAATGTGGCTTCTACTTTTACCAAGATGAATTGAGAGTTTTTCTTGTGTATAGTCAAATTTATTCATTAGCATTCGATAGCCCTCTGCTTCCTCTATAATATTTAGATCGCTTCTTTGTAAGTTTTCTACCATAGCAACACCTAGAGATGTTTTATCATCAAAATTTCTAACTATTACTGGTACTTCGTGTAGACTAGCCACTTGTGCTGCTCTCCAACGTCTCTCTCCGGCAATAATTTCGAACATTTTTCTATTTTTTTTTGAGGGCCTGACCAAAATAGGTTGAAGTATGCCGTTCTGTTTAATTGATTCAGCTAGTTCCTCAATTTCAGATACATTAAAGATTTTTCTTGGTTGAAAAGTTCCTGGTATAAGTAAATGTGTTTCTGCTTGCGTTTGGTTACTAGTGGCATTTATCTTAAGTTCAAACTTTTTGATATTCTTTTTTAGACTTCCTGATTCAGTTTTCTTTGCCTGTCTACTAGAATTTTTAACAATTGAAGATAAAGCATCGTCTTTTACTAATAATGAAGATAAGCCCATCCCCAATTTACGTTTTGTTTTATCTCCTTTTTTACTCATCTTAACCAAGTTTAATTCCCACTAACAGCTCTTTTTTTAAATTTTCCAAAACTACCTCTATCTAAAACTTCGGCCGCTAAGCTTAGATAAGCTTCAGACCCTATACATTTGTGGTCATATAGCAAAACAGGTTTTCCGTGTGAAGGTGACTCTGAAATTTTAATATTTCTTGGTATAATTGTTTTATAAACAATTGAACCCATTACTTCTCTTACATCCTCCTCAACCTGAAAACTAAGTTTATTTCTAGAATCATACATTGTTAAAAGAATACCATCGAGATTCAAATCAGCGTTAAAGTTTTCTTTTACTTTTTTTATAACTCTTAAAATCTGACTAAGACCTTCTAAAGCATAGAACTCACACTGTAAGGGAACTAAAACTCTGTCAGATGCAACTAATGCATTGGTAGTTAGAAATCCTAATCCAGGTGGGCAATCAATAATTATAGCATCATATCTAGAAGGAAGACTATTTATAGATCTTTTCAATAACTGTTCCCTATGTTGAATATTTGAGAGTTCATGCTCTATATTTGAAAGTTCAACTCTTGATGGCACAATTCCAAGACCAGAAACTTCGGTTGGTTTTATTGCTTCTAGAATATCAGTTTTTTGAGCAAGCATTTCATAAGAGCCTGGATGCCTATGCTCAGAAGAGACTGCTAGACCAGTACTTGCGTTTCCTTGCGGATCAAGGTCAATTATCAAGCAAGATTTCCCGCTAACAGTAAGAGCAGTTGCAAGGTTTACAGCTGTTGTGGTCTTCCCAACACCTCCTTTTTGGTTGCAAATAGATAAAACAGTTCTCATCGTTTCGTTAATTGTGAATTTTTCTAAGCTCTTTTATTAGCAAAATCACTCCATCTGAGTAAACACTACAGTCTTTAGTTTTAACAATAAAATTTTTAAATTTCCAGTGTTTTTTTAAACTTTTAATTTCACTTTTCCAATTCTTCCCTTTTAAAAAAATCAAAACGCTATTTTTTTTACATAGTGGATAAGTTATTTTAAAAAGTTTATCTAAATTTGCTACTGCCCTTGCGATAATTAAATCAAATTTTTTTTCAATAACCTCTGCTCTCGAATATATAATCTCAACATTCAAATTAAGCCTAGATTTAAGTGCTTCTAGAAATTTAATTTTTTTTATATTAGAGTCAGCTAAAAAAAATCTTAAATTTTTTTCTTTATTAAATAATATTGATAGCACTACTCCGGGAAAGCCAGCGCCAGTTCCAACATCTAAAATTTTGATAGGCACTGATTTGTTTTTTTGAATTAAGCAAAGAATTGGGCTACGCAACCTGGCTGAGTCGAGAAAATGCCTCAACCAAATATTTCTCAGAGTCCCAGATCCGATTAAATTAACCTTTGTTTGGTAATTAATCAAGATGTCATAGTAACTTTGAAATAAGCTCATTGTTTCACGTGAAACATTAGTATATTCCTGAAACTTTTTTTTTTGAAGCTCGGGCATTATTTTGATTTTTTCACATATCGCAACAACAGAGCAGTAGCAGCGGGAGTCATTCCAGGCATGCGTGCAGCTTCTCCAATATTTTTTGGCTTATATTTTCTTATAATATCTTTGGCTTCATTTGAAATACCAGAACAGTCTCTGAGATCTAAATCTTGTTGTATTGTGAGCTTGGATTCTTCTTTTAAAATTTTTATCTCAGCAATTTGTCTGTCAATATATTTTTCATAAGACGCTTTTATTCTTAATTGTTCTCTTTCTTCTTTCTTCATCTTTTGTGAATTAAGTTGTGGCCAGATCTTCTCCAGATCAGGCCAATCAACCCCACTATAACCCAAAACAGTATAGGCGGTTCTCTTCTTGCCGTCTTGATTAATACTAATCCCAGATTTCGAAATTTTTTTAGGCGATGCCATTAAATTTTTCAACATAGATTCAGCTTCAAAAATTGACTTTTTCTTTTTTAGCCATGTCGCTTTTCTTTTGTTGCAAGCTAAACCTAGCTTGATGGACTTATCTGTTAGCCTTAAGTCAGCATTATCAGACCTGAGGAGAAGTCTATACTCTGCTCTTGAAGTAAACATCCTATATGGCTCTTCTAATCCTCCTTTCATAAGATCATTAGTAAGAACTCCCAAATACGCCTCAGTTCTATCTAAAATAAAATTAGGTTGTCCACTTGATTTATTACTAGCATTAATTCCTGCTAAGATTCCTTGACCTGCTGCCTCTTCGTAGCCTGTAGTTCCATTAATCTGTCCTGCAAGGAACAATCCCTCAATTTTCTTTGACTCATAGTTATCTTTTAATTCTGAGCTATCAATCACATTGTATTCGATTGCATAGCCATATTTACTGATTTCAACATTCTCTAGGCCAGGAATCATTTTTAAAAATTTTTGTTGAACGGTCTTTGGTAAAGCAGTAGATATTCCATTTGGATATGTTATCTCATTAGTTCTTGTTTCAGGTTCCAAAAAAATCTGGTGGGATTCCTTCTCAGAAAACCTTTGCACTTTATCTTCGATAGAAGGACAATATCGTGGCCCCTTCGTTTTTATAGTACCGTTATACATGGGTGATAAGTAGATACTTTTCTCTATAAACTGGTGAACTCTATGATTAGTTCTTGTTATGTGGCAAGGGATCTGCTCAATGTCTATAGAGTCATTTAAAAAAGAAAACGGATTTGGCGTTTTGTCGCCAAGTTGGACAGAACATTTTTTGAAATTTATGCTCTTTGTAACTAATCTGGGCGGTGTTCCAGTTTTCAAACGCTTAATTTTAAATTTATTTTCCTTAAAAAATTTAGCTAACTTCATAGATGGCTTGCTTCCCAATCTACCTGCTCTCCAACTGTTTCTCCCGCAGTGTATGAGGCCATTCAAGAAAGTACCCGTGGTAATAACAACAGATTTGCAGAGCAATTTTTTATTATTCAATAGCTCAATTGAAGAAATTGTTTTTTTCTCAATAGAAGGTGATTCTACTAAGTTTAATCCTATGACTTCATCCTCAAATATTTCAATATTTTCATTTTCTATCATTTTTTTTACTTCGCACATATAAATGTTTCGATCAATCTGGGCTCTCGGGCCCCTTACAGCCTCTCCCTTGGTTTGATTTAAAACTCTAAATTGAATTCCTGCCCTATCTGAGGCCAAACCAATTAATCCGCCAAGGGCATCAATTTCTCTAATAAGGTGGCCTTTTCCTAGACCTCCCATTGCTGGGTTGCAGGACATTTTTCCCAAATCACTTTTAGAGAAAGTAACCAAGGCAGTTTTTGCACCCATTCTAGATGCTGCAAAAGCTGCTTCAACTCCTGCATGTCCTGCGCCTACTACTAATACATCAAAATATTTTTGTTTCACGTGAAACATTTCATTTTCCTATGCAAAATTTTCCAAAGATAATGCCTAACTTTTCCTCTGAGTCGATTCTTTGAGTTATACATTCGATCTCATTAAGTGCGAGCCTAAGCTCTTCAGATGCCAATTCAATTCTTGATAAAAGATTACACGCACCATTCAAAAACCTCAAGGATTTCTTTAAATGTTGCAATTGTCTTAGTTCAGTAAAAAAAAATTTTTGGTCGCTTATATCATTGAAATCAAGAAGATTTTTTTTTATTGATTCTGTAATCAACTTATATGCTTTATTATTGTCATTTTCTAGATTTAAAGATATCTCAACATTAACGATTTTTTTTAACTCTGGAATCTTATTTTCCCATTTTTCTCTCTGATTTTTGTTAAGGTCTAAATCTAATTTATTGTATATTAAGAAAATCTTTTTCTTAAATATATTTTTTCTTAGCTTTAAAATATAATTAATATTTTTTTCTGTTAGTGCGTCTGGAGACAGAATCATGATAACTCTCTCTGTGCTCAATAGTTTTTGCTTTGTTTTTTTTATTCCGAGCATTTCTATTCTTTCATCAGTAACACGGACGCCCGCAGAATCAATTATTTTTACCTTTTCTCCAAAAAGTTGTAATTCAAAATCTACCTGATCTCTCGTTGTTCCAGGAATTTCAGTAACGATTGACTTGTTTTCTCTAATTAACAAGTTAAAGAATGTTGATTTCCCAACATTAGGAGGTCCAAAAATTAACACTTCCTTACCGCTAAAAATTTTTGAAGCAAACTGAGATTGAAAAATTGCCTCCTCTATTTCAAGCCTAAGACTATTGATTCTTTCAAAGATACTGATCTTAGAAATACTTTCGTCCTCCTCCGAAAATTCTATTTGGGCGTCCACCATCGCAGAAATCTCTAGTAATGTTTTTTTCCATTTTTGACACATCTTTGAGTGTTCACCAAAGGACTGCGATACACTAACCTTTCTCTGCAATTCTGTTTCTGCATTGATCAAATTAAAAGTGCCCTCTGCCTCTAAAGCATTGATTTTATTGTTTAAATGTGCTCGTTTGCTAAATTCTCCCGGTTCAGCTGGTCTAAGATTATTGAATTCACTTAATGTAATTAAAATTTTTTTTATAACTGCGATGCTTCCGTGGACATGCAACTCTAGCATATCCTCACCTGTAAAAGTCTTGGGCGAGCTAAAAAAGATAACTAGTCCTTTGTCTATAATTTGAGAATTTAAATCTAAAATCTTTTTGTGGTAAGCGCGCCTTGGAATTATTGTCTTAAAGTTACAAAGTTTACTCAAAACCTCTCTACTTTCTGGACCAGAAATTCTTACAATTGAAACTCCAGAAATACCGTAAGGAGATGATAAAGCATAAATAGTTTTATTTTTCATAAAACGTTCTTAATTCGAAACTAAAAATCTATTTTTTAATAAATGTTTTTAACTATTCATAGATTCGAAAAAGTCTCCATTTGTCTTAGAATTTTTAATTTTATCAATTAAAAACTCCATGGAATCTGTAATGCCCATTGGCATTAAAATTTTTCTCAACACCCACATTTTAGATAAATCGTCTTTGCTAACCAAAAGCTCTTCTTTTCTTGTTCCAGATTTAGTTACGTCTATGGCCGGAAAAACTCTTTTATCAGATAGCTTTCTGTCTAAAATAATTTCCGAATTACCTGTGCCTTTGAACTCTTCAAAAATTACCTCATCCATTCTAGATCCTGTATCAACTAAAGCAGTGCCAATTATTGTGAGTGAGCCACCCTCTTCTATATTTCTAGCTGCTCCAAAAAATCTTTTTGGTCTTTGAAGTGCGTTTGCATCTACGCCACCCGTAAGAACTTTTCCTGAACTCGGCACCTGAGTATTGTAGGCTCTTGCTAATCTCGTAATTGAGTCTAACAAGATAATTACGTCTCTTTTATGTTCAACAAGCCTCTTTGCTTTAGAAATAACCATTTCTGCTACAGCAACATGTCTCACTGCTGGTTCATCAAATGTTGACGACACGACTTCTCCTTTAACTGACCTGATCATATCTGTAACTTCCTCGGGTCTCTCATCAATAAGCAAAACAATCAAATAAGCATCAGGATGATTTGTTGTTATAGAATGTGCTATATTTTGAAGCATCATCGTTTTTCCTGTTCTTGGAGGTGCAACTATTAGAGCTCTTTGACCTTTACCCAAAGGTGCAATTAAATCCATAATTCTATTTGTTATATCTTTACGCGTTGGATCCTGTATTTCCATGTTAATTTTTTCATCAGGATATAAAGGCGTAAGATTATCAAAATTTATTCTTTGCTTTGTTTTTTCTATGCTGTCAAAATTTATTTTATCAATTTTAATTATTGCGAAATATCTCTCTGATTCTCTTGGCGATCTCATTTCACCCTCAACTGTATCTCCAGTTCGTAAACTGTGCATTTTTATTTGTGAAGGAGAAACGTATATATCGTCAGGCCCAGGCAAATAATTCGCTTCTGGCGATCTTAAGAAGCCGAAACCATCTTGCAATATTTCCAATACCCCTTCACCGAATATTGCCGTTTTATTATATGCCATCTGTTTTAAAATAGTAAAAATCATATCTTGTTTGCGAAGTGTACTTGCATTTTCTATTTTCAATTCTTCTGCAATTTTTAACAACTCCGAAGGATTTTTTTTCTTTAATTCTTTTAAGTGCATTTTAAATTATTTTGATTTTTTGTTGTCTAAAATAAGAATATTTCTTTTGAAGATATGATTATTATTAGTTAAAAATTTATTATTGTCAATTAATTAAATGGTTTAAATATTACAATAAATATAATAGCTATAAATAAAATTGTTGGAATTTCGTTAATCATTCTAAAAAACTTCCCTGAGTGATAATTTTGACCTTTTTTAAACGTTTGTATATTTTTTCCACAATAAATGTGGAAAAGTGTTAAAAAAAATATGAGTACCAGTTTTAGATTAATCCAAATTGCCAGGTAACTATCCGTTATAAGTGTTAAAAGTATTCCAAATACCCACGTCCCTACAAGTGACGGATTCATAATATAATTATAAAGTTTTCTCTCCATTGTATTGAAAGTTTTGTACTGTCGTGTGTTTCTTCTTGTCTCCGAATGATAAACAAAAATCCTTGGCAGATAAAAAAGGCCAGCCATCCAAGTCGTCATAAATATGATATGTAAAGCTTTAATTAAATTATACGATAAGCCTATATCCATCCTTTTAAATTCTTTTGAATTAACTTTTGAATAAGTTCTATTGAATCTTTCGAATCATTTAAGCATCCTATGTAGGAAAAATGCGTGCCTCCCATTTCAAAAAATTCTTCTTTCCCTCCTATTGCAATTTCTTCCAGTGTCTCTAAACAATCTGACGAAAACCCTGGTGCTACCATGCAAACTTTTTTTACGTTTCTATCAATCAGCTCTTTAAACTTTTCGTTCATGTAAGGTTTTAACCATTCTTGTGGACCAAATCTTGACTGAAAGCAAAACTCCACATTTTTTATTTCTTTTTCTAATTTTTCTTTTATGAGTCTATTTGTCTTAACACACTGACAATGATAAGGATCTCCTTTCATGAAATATTTTTTCGGTAATCCATGAAACGAACAAATTATTGCTTGCGGTTTCCATTTTAATTTTTTTATATGTGCTCTAATTTGTTTTACAATTTTTTCTATATAGAGCTCCTCATCATAATATGGTGCTAATGTTCTTAACGACGGTTGCCACCTGATCTTTTTCATTACATCAAAAACTTTATCCATTACAGAAGCTGTTGTTGTAGCAGAATATTGAGGATAAAGTGGTACAATTAAAATTTTCATACATCCGTTCTTAGTTAAGTTTAATATTTTACTTTCTATCGATGGATTTCCATACCTCATTGCCCAATCAAGCATTACTTTGTTTTTGTTAAACTTTTGCTTCAGTTTTTCTGCTTGCTCTTCCGTATTTACTCTTAAAGGTGATTGATTTTTCTTTTTATTCCATATTTTTTCATACATTTTGCCTGATTTTCTCGGTCTAAATGTTAATATAAATAAGTTTAAAATTGGCTTCCAAACCAATTTTGGTAATTCTATAACTCTTTTGTCAGAAAGAAATTCGTTTAAATACTTTCTCATGGGAAAGTATTGAGTTCCCTCAGGTGTTCCTAAATTTACCAACAAAACGCCTATTTTGAATGACGGTATTATTGGATGATCTTCAACTTTTTTCATTTTCTCTTACAATGTTTATTACTTTTTCAACGTTCTTTATTGGTGTTTGTGGCAGTATTCCATGTGATAGATTGAAAATGTGTTTATTATGCTTAAACTTATTTAAGATCCATTTCGTTGTTTCTTCTAATTGTTTTCCTCCAACTACGAGCCTTACGGGATCTAAACACCCTTGTATTACAATATCTTTTTTTCGGCATAAAGATAAAACCTTGCTTGGAAATTTTAAATCTAAAGAAATTACATCCATTTCTATTCTTTCTATAATTTCCGGATAATACTGAGCTGATCCTTTTGGAAAAAAAATAATAGGTATTTTGGGAAACTTTTTTTTTATTTCTGAACAAATAAGTCTATTTGGTTCAATTATATATTTTTCAAAAAGTGCGCCATCTAAAACGCTTGCCCATGATTCAAAAATTTGTAAAATTTGCGCTCCTGCTTTAACTTGTTGTTCTAAATAAAAAACTGAAATGTTTACTAATAACTCAATTATTTTATCTATCTCTTTTGGATTTTCAATTAATTTTTTTTTTGTTATATAATGGTCCTTGCTTGTTCCACCTTCTAACATATATGTTAATAAAGTAAAAGGTGAACCGGTGAAACCAATGAGAGGTTTAGAGTTTTTTCTTTTTATAAGTTTTATTGTCTCAAAAGACGGCATTAATTTCTTTAGCCATATTTTTTCAGAAAAAAACTTTATATCTTTTACGGTGTTGATAGGATTTAGTACTGGTCCTTTGTTTTCTTGGAAAGTTACGTTTTGTCCTAGCGAATAAGGTATAACAAGAATGTCTGAAAATAAAATAACTGCATCGAAATTAAATCGTTTTATTGGTTGAAGAGAAATGTCACAAGCTAAATCAGATGAAAAACACAAGTCTAGAAAATTTTTTTTTTGAGTCCTTATTTTTCTATATTCTGGTAAATATCTTCCTGCCTGGCGCATGAACCAAATGGGCACTGTCACGTTTTTAAAAAAAGAGAGATCTTTAAACATTTTATCTACTACTATATATATATATAAAGATTGTTGTTGTTGTTGGTTCTGTGTAAAAGAAGATAACAATTTTTTCCACAATTTTCTAACAAGAAAAAAAATAAAAACATGTTAACTAATTGTTTATAAATGTAAGAGGTAACAGAAATATAAGCTTTATAATGTTGCCAAAAAATTATCCACTAAGAAGAAAAAAACAAGAGAAGACTATTAACATATTTAATCCTGAGGATAAAGTTGGTATTAAATAATAATAACTTGTACAAATAAAGCTAAAAAAAAAAATGAAGAAACTATCCACAAAACCTTTAAGACTTATACTTGCATCTAAAAGTGAAACAAGAAAAAAAATTTTAAAAGATTATAATTTAAAGTTCAGCTCAATTAAACATAATATTGATGAAGAAAAAATCAAAAAAGATTATCCATATTTATCAAAAAGAAGTTTGGCTTTATACTTGGCAAAAAGAAAAGCATTATCATTAAGAAGAAAGAAAGAGGAAATAATAATAGGATCTGATCAAATCTTAGTTCTGGGTAACAATATTTGCAATAAAGCTAAAAATTTTGAAGAAGCA
>MDTB01212814.1_pt1 | contig 51611 bp, 32 predicted proteins | sample 811161 | NCBI WGS metagenome assembly MDTB01 (sample SAMN05326650, study PRJNA326480) | marine metagenome | isolation source: seawater | place: Mediterranean Sea | collected 2009
GTATTCATAAAACATTTTAATGAATGGGATAAAGTTACAAAAGTTTTTCATGAGGGAGCAATAACTTCTACTACTGAAACTGATGGAAACTTAGTGTTAAATAGAAATTATGAATTCACTAAAAAACTAATACGAAAGTGTATTAGACATGACGTTCCTATACAATATGCTAGTTCGGCTAGTATGTATGGAAAAGTAGAAAAAGGAACTAAAAGTAAAGAGAGTGATAAATTAAATCCTTTAAATCTTTACTCATATTCAAAATATTTAATTGACGTATACGTTGAAAGACTTATAAAGAAAATGCCTGAAGCTAAAATACAAGGTCTCAGATATTTTAACGTGTACGGAAATAATGAAACTCATAAAGGAGACCAAGCTAGTCCTTATACTAAATTTGAAGAACAAGTTTTAGAAACAGGTTCTTGTAAAGTCTTTGAAGGTTCTGATAATTTTTTTAGAGATTTTATACATGTTGATGAAGTCTTAGATATCAAATTTAAATTAGCAGAAAAATTTGATACTGTAAACGGCATATATAATTGTGGCACAGGTAAAGTAAAATCATTTCTTGATGTTGCTCATGAAATACAAACTAAACATAACTCTAAAATAGATTTCATAAAGATGCCTGAAGAACTTAAAGTTCACTATCAAGATTGGACATGTGCTGATTTAAATAAACTTAATGATATTCTATAAGGGAGTGAAATGCACGAAATAGATGAAATGTTAAAACTTCAGCTTGAAGGTAAACATGAACAAGCTAGAAAATTATCTGATAAACTAGAAAATATAGGTAAAGATAAAATATTAGATGGTAATGGAAAGAATACTGAAGACATCTGGTTAAGACATTCTTTTAATAGAGGTTGGTTTTTAATTCAAGAAGGTAAGTATCAAGAAGGCTCTAAACTATTAGAGAATGGAAGATTTCTAAGCGTATATGGAAATGGAGTTCCTAATACAAAAGCACCTCTTTACAATCCTAGTGTTCATAGCATTAGAGGTAAAACAATTATCATATCTCTTGAAGGTGGATATGGAGATGAGATGATACATGCTAGATTTGCCAAGTCGTATAAAGATTTAGGAGCAGAGAAAGTTTATCTGGCGTGTTCTAAAGATATAGATGATTTGTTTAAAAGAGTGCCTGGAGTTGATGGAGTAATTTTAAGAAATCAGTTTGATAAAGTAGACCATGATTTTTGGGTACCTGGGTTCTCAGCAGGTTGGGTAGCAGGACATACTTTTGAAGATTTTCCGAATCATAATTATTTGTCGGCAAAAGATGATGAAGTAAGAAAATGGTCTAAAATAGTCAAACTTAAAAAAGGAAAAAAGTTTAAAGTTGGTATTCGTTGGGCAGGTAATCCTAAATTTGAACATCAACAGTTTCGTAGATTTCCTCCAGAGTTTTTAATTAATCTAACAAAGTATGAAGATTTAGATATCTACAGTCTTCAAAAAGATCATAACGTAGTTGAACTTTCAAAAGAAATTACAGATTTACAAGATAAGTTAAACACATGGGACGATACTGCGGCCGCCATCATGAATCTGGATTTAGTAATTACTTCTTGTACAAGTATTGCTCATTTATCTGCGGCTATGGGTAAAGAAACATGGGTCATGGTTCCATGTTTACCTTATCATACATGGACTTGTGGTGCTCCAACTTCGACAACTTCTCCATATTATAAAACTGCAAAAGTATTCAGACAAAAAACTTATACTAAATGGAATGATACATTTGCTGAAGTATATAAACAATTAGAAAAAAAGTTTTCTTTAAATTCTGTAGAAATGCCTAATGAAGACAGAGATTTTAAGAGACTTAATTTAGGTTGTGGATTCGATAAATTTGATGATTATGTAAATGTAGATATTGATAAAAGAGTTGAGCCTGATGTTGTTTTAGATTTAAATAAAACTCCTTGGCCATTTAAAGATGAAGAATTTTCACATATTGTTGCTAAGAATGTTCTTGAGTACTTAGGAGATACAAAAGAAAACTTTCATGAAATCATAAAAGAAATGTACAGAGTTTCTAGTAACTCAGCTATTTGGGAAATACAAATCCCACATTGGAATTCAGATTTAGCTAAAGAAGACCCATACATTAAAAGAATACCCAATTTAGGATTTTTCAGACATTTAAATATGAATGAAACATTAGATCAAATACGAGCAAAGAAAAATATTTCAAAATTAGCGTTTGATTTAAATGTTGATATGGATTTATGTGATGTTCAATTTATGTTTACCCCTCATTGGCAAAGACTTTTGAAAGAACAAAAAATTAAAAAAGATGATGTAGATTTTGCTTTACAGCATTATAATAATGTTGCATATCAGGCTATACTTCTTGTTCAAGTGCATAAACCTGGAAGATGTGATTTAAAAGAACTGAATGAATTATTTGAATGGTTAAATTCAGATGAAGCAAAAAGAACTATTGATACAAATGCAAAACTAATTTATGAAAAGAAAAATCCTCTTGATGGAGTAATATAAAATGATAAATCCATTTTGGTCGAATACTAGAGCGTATGAAAGTGCATATATTATAACAGTAAAAAATCATGAGAAATCGGAAAGACATTCCAAAGAATGTCAAGATTCTTGTGATAAAGTTGGTATGAAGTGGAAAATATGGGACGCTTACGATGGAACTAAAGAAAGTAAAATGATAGTTCCAGAACATTCATCAAACAGCGACTTTATGAAAATGTTAAAAATTACCGACCACTATTTAACTAGAGGTGAGGTTGCTTGTGCATTAAGTCATATTAGTTTATGGATTCATTGTGTAAATTTAGATAAGCCAATTATTATATTAGAGCATGATGCAATTGTGATTAAGAATATTGAAATGCACGAAAGTTATAATTCAATTGTTTATCTTGGTGGAATAGAATGGGCTGAGAGAAACTGGCCTGTCATGTCAGTTCCACCACATGCATCAGAAGGTCCTAACTATCATTTTATTTGTAGAGCCCATGCTTATGGTATTGACCCTCAAGTTGCAAAAAATTTACTTGCTCATGTATTAAAATATGGAATAGTTGCTCCTTTAGATATTATGATAAGAACAGATATATTTCATATCACTCATCAAGGATTGATTGCATACGATAAAAATTATGACAAAACAAATGATACTACTATTAAAGCTAGACCTTTAGAGGGAAGGTCTACAATAAGAAATGATAATCTTGAAGTATGAAAACTGCCGCATATACAATATGTAAAAATGAAATAAAGTATGTTGAAAAGTGGCTTTACTATACAAAAGATTTTGATTACAGAGTCATATTAGATACAGGTTCTACAGATGGAACATATGAAGAATTTAAAAAAGCTGATAATATAATTGTCGAACAAAAAACTTTTACGCCATGGAAATTCAACGTAGCTAGAAACTACAATTTGAACATGATACCTAAAGATGTTGAATGGTGTCTTTCTCCTGATTTAGACGAATACTTTTCTATCAACGTATTAGATGAGATGGAAAAAACAATGAAAGAAACTCCATCAGTAACAAATATTGCATGTGATAGATTAGACATATACACAAAAGAAGTTCGTGTAGGTCCTCCTAAATGTTTAGGAACTAATAAAATTCATAAAAAAAAATATTATCATTGGGTACAACCTATCTATGAACATTTGTTCTGGTCGTACAAGCATGACCCTAAACTTGAAAATGAAGTTTATAATGATTTAATATATTTAATTCACGACCAAGATTTTAAGAAGAAAGAAAGACCTGAACTTTATGTAAAAATGTTAAGGGAAGAGTTTGAAGAAAATCCTACAAATTGTTGGACACTTTGGTTTTTAGTAAATCATTACTACAAAGAAAGAGATACAAAAAACTTTATAGAAACAGGATTAGCGTATATCGAACATGCAGAAGACAAAGAAAAGATAGAAAAAATTTATGAAGTTTTTACGCAGTCAAGTTTTAAAGATGAATCTATAAAAGAAAAAGCCACTACGTTGTTAAAAAGCAACAAAAATATTAGTTAAGTAAATACCCTTGACATATTTTGTAGATTTGATAAACTGTATTTGATGGTTGAGATTCTTTATAACGACCGTAATGTCGGGAAAACAACTAACGTAAAGAATCGAAATAGTAGTTAGGTGGAAAAATGACGACCTATAATGTAAGTGACAGATGTGTTATAGTGATCGAGTAGCAACTGTCTGAAATAAAAGTTGTCGGCAGCGGACGAAAACCCTCCGTTTTAAGAGGCCCAGACAATACCTAACTACGAAATTACCTTATTAGACTCTAAACTTAATTCCAAACGCTCCTGTATTTCCTGAGTAAACTCTTCGATAGGTGTCTGCTACGACACCTATTTGTACAGGACTAAATGATTCAAATTCAGAATTCGCTTCTCCATATCTACCAAGTTGACCTTCACGATTATTTCCCCATGAATAAATTAAATCTGTGTCTGATATAGCGTAAGAAATATTATTTCCTGCGGCGACATATTTGTAATTTAAATTTCCAATTTGAGCAGGCAAAGAAGTTTCAAATCTACTAATCTCTGTGTTTCCAAAATAATTTCCTACCATTGGCGTAGGAGTATAAACAAAATCATTCCTATATCCTAAACCAAGTTTTGCAAATGACCTAATACCCTCATATCCCCATGCATAAATTCTTTTGTTAGAATGTTTTAGTTCTGCAAAAACACTTCTCTCTCCACCCCAAACATTTGACCAATTATTTCCATTTACATGTATGCCTTGTATGTTTGCTTCACCTGTTATTTGAGTTGGTGTTGAGCGACTAACACTTACATCATTTTGACCTATTTGACCTTGGTCATTATATCCTACCATATACATCTTGCCTGTATTAGCAGTCCACCCTATTGTGTGATGCATTCCATCAGTTACGCTAGTTATATCATCTCCCCATATTTGAGTTGGAGAAGATTGATTTAGTTGATTATTCAAACCTAATTCTCCATGAGAGTTATATCCCCATGCCCATAATTTATTTGTATCTTTCTGTATAGCCTGACCTCCTACTGCATCTCTTACAGCTATTGTTTGCCATTGTTTATTTCCTGTAACTTGAACAGCACTTGAGTGATGGGCTCCACCAACTGCCCAGAAGATTCTTCCTGCATGACCCCACTCATTTGTTCCAAATTCATATCTTTTATTATTTGCATCAATAATACCTGAATTGTAAACTCCAGAATAAAGAAGACTTACATTTGTAGGATTTGGGTGATAATAACTGTTCGCTGTTGCAACTAATTGTATTCCAAAGTCTCTTGTATTTGCAGTTGTAGTTCCATCTCCTACTTGACCACTTGTTCTAAGACCCCAACCAAATATAGTTCCATTAGCCGCAGTTGCTATTGCATGATTATAACCGCTTGTTACCTCAGTCCAACTACCTGCAAGTTGAACGGGCGATGAACGATGGACTGTATCTCCTTGACCTAATTCATCATAGGTATTATAACCAACTACAAACATTTGATTTGCAGTATTAATCCATTTAGTATTTTGATATCCTGCCGCAAGTTTATTTGTATTTGTGTGTGTTCCAATTTGAGTAGGATTAGATAGATTAGCAACATTATTTTGTCCTAAAACTCCTCCAACTACATTATATCCCCATGTGTATAATCCTCCAGCATTATTTAAAAATCCTTTTCCTATTGCAAGAGAATGATGAATACCTACTTTAATTTTACTCCAAGTTGATATTCCAATTTGAGTCGGTGAAGATACATTTAACGCATTATTGATTCCACATTGACCAGAAGTATTTTCTCCCCATGCCACTATATTATTAGATGAAGTAGTAGCTAAAACATGTCGATAAGAAGTTGATACTGAAGTGAATGATGTTCCAGGTCTAACTTGAACAGGTGATGAACGATTTAGAGTATCATTTTGTCCTAGTTGCCCTTGAGCATTATACCCCCATGCAAAAAGTTTACCATCATCTTTAATTGCATAGCAACTATAATCTCCAGCGGCAACATCAATATAATTATTTGCTGTTCCTACTTGAATTGGAGATGACCTTGCTACAAGTTCTGTTGGATTTAAATTTTGACCTAAGCACCCATTCTGATTATATCCTGAAACCCATAAAGTTCCGTTATTAGCGATTCCGATTCCATGATATCTATAAGTGTCCCATTTAGTCCAGAATTGATCGTGAAACGCTCCATCTACTTGAATAGGAAATGAGTATGCTACTACATCTTCAGCTTGTTTTGAAAGCATTCCTACATCATTTCTACCCCAACCCCATAAACTATTTGCTCCATATTTTGAATTAGTTGTTGATGTACTTCCGATTGCAAATCCACCAAATGCATGAGTAGATAATGCACTAAAACTAATTCCCTCAAATTGTCCGTCTAAATTAAACCCTAATTGAACAGGCTCGCTTCTATTTACAACTGTATTATCTCCAAGACCTCCGTAAGTTGCGTTATGGCCCCATGAGAATACATTACCTGATTCTGTAAGAACTGACATATTACCTAAAGCAGAATCATCATATTTTCTACCACACGATACAGAAACAATATCTGAAACCCATTCAGTTCCAGGTACTCCTACTTCTTTTGTTGACTCTGGTCTCCATTGATGTGCTAGTTTTACTTGCGTAGGAGATGACCTATGGAATCTGTCTAGTAATGTTGCGAATCCTAATTCTCCATGATTAGTAGTATAAGAACCGCCCCATGACCAAAGTATATCGTCTTCATCAACTCCTAAACTATGACCTCCAGCAGTTGTAGTTGTAAATGTTTTTATATCTTTATATTTTTTGCCAGAATTTATTAAAACTGGAGAAGACCTATGATATTTAAAATATCTTGAGCCTAATGTTGAGTGTTCATTTCTTCCCCAACCATAAACAGTTTGTGCTGTAGACAATGTATTTGCTTCAAAAACAAATCCACCATGTCCGTGAAACCAAGGTTTTTTACCTGATGCATCAAAGCCTGACGGAAGAGATACTTGAACAGGAGAATAATAAGTAGAATTAATTTCATTAATTCCTAAAGAACCATCATAAGTATCTACTCCATTTCCATTGTAGCCATGAATCCATGCCGTTCCATCAGATTTAATTGCTAAAACACCATCTATGGTAGCGTTGTTAAATCTTGCACAAATTTGAACCCAACTATCATTTCCATAAACTTGAACTGGACTAGATTTGTTTGGAGTTGTTAATCCTGTTCCCATTTGACCTAATTGATTAGTAGTTCCATGACCCCATGCAAACAATGTATTAGAATTGTCTAGCATTTGCCAGTGATGATAACCTCCTGTTATTTCTCTCGCTATACTACCTTCATTCCAGTAAGCGGCAGAAAACGCTCTAGGAGTATTTCTTTGTGTCAGTATTGCGGTAACTGTTGACCTGTGTGCAGTAGTTCCGTCACCAACAGCACCATGACCATTATAGCCTACTGCAAATAATTTTCCGTTTGTATCTCCCATACATGCTGTTCCTGACAATGCACCTATGAAAGCAAAACTGCTACCAGTAGCAACTTGAACTGGTTGAGATTTATTAGTTTTAGTAGTGTCTGCTGAAACATGTCCGTAGTTATTATAACCCCAACCAAACACTTGATTCGCTGAACTTAAAGCCCAGAACCATCTATCACCTGATACGACTTGTTGCCAACTACCAGTTACTTGAATTGGAGAAGATTTAGATACTGCTGTATTATCTCCCATCGATCCTTGAGGACCATCTCCCCAAACAAATAATTCATTGTTAGCATTAATCGCCGCTCCATTATAATAATTAGCGGCTACGATTGTCCAATCAGATTTTGTTCCTATTTGAACTGGTGATGACCTTCCTACAACATCATTAAGACCCAATTGACCTTGTGCATTATAACCCCAAGACCATAGTGTTCCGTCTGATTTGATTGCTAAACAATTATGTGTTCTATTTCCACCACCAGTCGCAACAACATTCCAACTTCCTGCTATTTGAACTGGTGATGAACGATTTATTATCGTGTTATCTCCTACTGATCCCCATCTATTATCTCCCCAACCCCAAAGTTGTTTGTCTGTTGTTATTCCATGAGTAAAACTTTGTGCTGTGTGTATTGTTTTCCATGTTTTATCTGATGCAATCTGAATTGGAGAACTTGAAGCTAATATATCATTTTTTCCTAACTGACCATAAGTTCCTGTTCCGTACATATACAAAGCATTATTAGAAAGAACATGACCTGAGTATTCTCCACCAGCGGCCATTGAGATTACACTTACTCCCATGTTTGCTCTTGTGAATCCTGCATCAGTTTGAACTGGTGATGATTGATTGTTATTAGAAGGTCCTAGCCTTCCCATATTCGCTCTACCCCAACCCCAAAGTTTATAATCTTCATCTAATGCATAACATTGTCCAAAACCTGCTGATACTTGACTCCAACTTCTAGAATTAGGGTGTGATATTTGTACAGGAGAGGAACGAGAAATAACTGTATTGTCTCCTAATCTTCCATCAGGATTATGACCTGATGTCCATAACTGTCCATCATGTGTAAGATACATTCCATAATTTGACCCTAAAGATACTTGTGCGAAACTTTTTTGTCCAAAAACTGTATTTAAGTAGGGCGTACTTCTACTTACAATATCATTGAATCCGTATGGTCCCCATGTATTAAGTCCAAAATGAAATGTTCTTCCGTACTCATCAAGTATAACTGCATGGTCAGCCATAGAACCTACAATATCTACTGCACTAAATCTTCTAGCGTTAAAGTTGCCTGCTACATTAAAAGTATTGTCTTCATCTGGTATTCCACCTCCAGCAAAAGTATTATTTGCTCCGTAATGAGCAGAGCCATCATTCTTATATGCTATAGTTAGTTGTACTGGAGAACTTTTACTTGTTACTGCTCCTCCTGGACCCATGTCACCTAAAGAACCACTTCCATTTCTTCCCCAAGCAAATACATTCCCATCTTCATCAAGTGCATAAGAAGTATGTTGTCCTATACCAAGAGATTTATATTTGCGAACTCCTTCATGCGAACCTATTTGTATTGGAGAACTTCTATGAGAATATATTCCAGTTGTAGTACCATAGTAGAGAGTATTGTTAGCAAACATTCTAGGACCTAACTGACCATACTCATTTCTTCCCATAGTCCATAAAGTTTTATCACTTCTAACAAGTGCTGAATAACCTGTTCCTGCATCTACATCAATCCAACTTGTGCCTTCTTCAGATGGAATTTGAACAGGGGAAGACCTATGCGTTTTTTCTCCTGTTCCAAGCTGACCCCAATTATTTTCTCCCCATGCATATGCTTCTCCATCATCTGTAAGACCTATACTATGAGTATGGGCTGATGCAATTTTTTTCCAAGAGTTATGTTCTGTTGTATTTGCAAAAAAATCACGACCAGCAAAATTACCCCAACCCCAAAGTTTATCGTTAGAGTCTATTGCAAGTCCATGATTTTGACCTACTGAAAATTCTTTGAATGCTGTGTTTGAACCTGTTTGAATTTTTTGTGGATAATACCATTTAGATTCATCTACTGTGCTTACTTGTATAGGAAAACTTCTATATACACGCTTATTATTTTGTGCATTAACAGACTTTCTTCTACCTGTTGCTCCGTAGTAATCACCACCTGATACATATATTTTACCATCAGGATCATATAATATTATATTTCTAGGACCAGCATCTACATTATACCAACTCTTATTAGAAAGATGCCCTCCGTTATGTGTTCCTATGGCAACAAAACTAGATTTATTAGCACTATCGCCTAGACCTAATTGTCCTACATCATTAGAACCCCAAACATAAGCAGTATTTGTAGTTGCCTCTACAGCAATACCTCCATAATCAATTGCGGCGATGTTTGTCCAACTAACTAATCCAAAACTTACGTTTGCTCCTGTATTATTATTGTTTCCTTTTAAAGCTATAGGCGATGAACGATTTGCATTAAATGGGTGTTCAGGTATAGAACCAACATGTTTTCTTCCCCATGCAAATAATTGATTATCAGTAGTCAAAGCATAAGTCGTATCGTACCCTGTTTCTACTTGTGACCAACTACCTGGAACTTGTGTTGGAGATGACCTATTTGCTATATTACCGACACCTAACTGTCCGTAATTATTATATCCCCACATATAAAGTCTATTCTCTGAATCTATTGCGGCACTATGTTTACCACTTGAAGAAATGTGAATAAAACTGCCTGTTCCTGATGTTACTTGATTAGGAGATGAACGGTCGATTGTATGCCAAGTAGTGTGTCCATGAGTAATTCCTAATTGACCATATTCATTTGAACCCCACATATAAAGAGTGTGGTCATCTCTTAAAGCCATAGTTGAGTTCTGGTCGTCATGCATACCCATTAAAACTTTTCTATATCTTTCATTACCTATTTGAACTGGAGAATATAAAATTTGAGTGCTATTTGCTCCTAATTGACCTAAATGATTATATCCCCATGTATGAAGAGTTCCATCATTTTTTATCATACCTACAGCGTATCTGTTAGAATCTATATCATGAACACCTTTATCAATAAGTTGTGTATGTTCTGGGTGTTCTACTCCTCTTTGACCACTAAAAATTTGAGTAAAGCTAGACCTAGCTTGTTTTACATCATTAAGATTATAAGTCGAATCTCCAAAGTTAGGACCTCCTCCTCGTCCTCCACCTACTCCATAAGTGTTAAATCCTGAAGCATAAAGGTCGCCATCTTGCGTTATAGCATATGCTGTTTGATCATTTCCATGACCTGCAAATATAAGTTTTTTTATCGCTTGTGCATTAGGCAAACCTAACGCTTGATGAGGAACAGGTTGTAGTTCTGTGCTATCTAAATTAAATACATTATTTCCTGACGTAGGTGAAGATGCTGGACCTGCCCCACCAAAAATAGTAGTATTAGCATATCCACTAGAGCCCCAAGCGAATAAAAAATCATCGGCATCTTTAGCCATTATTCCTGTAGGCGCAACTTGTACTTGAGTCCAACTCTTAGGTACTGAGTTAGCACTCCCTAATTTTTTAGGGGTGTTTATGGAAAAAACTTTTTTAGTCATTTAATCTCTTACTCCTGTTTTTCCATATTTATTATGTCCCCAAGCTAGTATTCCGTTAGATGAGTCAATTATCATAGAATAATCTTTACCTACAGATAACTGAGAATGATTATTTGAACCAGTAGCAATTGCAGTAGGTGTTGAGCGATTTGTATAGAAAGGATAATTATCATTAGTTCCTAACTGACCAACGTCATTTTTACCCCATGTATGAATTGCATTACTTGAATCAAATGCTCCTGTATGATTATTTCCTGTTTCAACAACTTTCCAAGTTCCTGTAACTTGAGAAATATTACTTCTATGAACTGTATCATTTAATCCTAGTTGACCATCAGTATTTAATCCCCATGTCCATAGTTCTGAATTTGATGTTATGGCGGCACTATAATTATTACCAGCACTTACATGATTCCAAGACCTGTCTCCTGGTATGAGAGTTGGTTTTGACCTATGTACCATATTTGTTTCTTTAAATCCTGATTGTGTTTGGTCTCCCCAAACCCATATATCTCCATTAGTTGTCAAAGCACCTACTGTATTATGATACGCTGTAACTGAAACAAAACTTGTACCAGCTTTAACTAAAGTGTGAGATGATTTGTGAACAGTACCACCATCAGTTGCAAAAACTTCATTTAGTCCAGTTGTTCCGTAATAATTCAATCCCCAAGTAAATAATTCATTATTTGTTGTAATTGCGTGAGTAAATCTATAACCAGAATCTACATTTGACCAACTCTTAAATCCTAATTGAACAGGAGAAGACAAGTCATGAATACCAGGCATGCCGTGAGGACCTTCAGATACACCCACTTGATGTAATTGACCAGATGCACTATCACCCCAAGCATAAAGATGTCCACTAGTTGATGTTCCGTTAGTATTTGCTATCGCTCCTGTCCAATCTAAATCATCTTGTCCTGTAGTGTTTGCAAGTGCGATCCAAGTATCGTCAGTACCTATTTGAATTGGAGATGAAGTATTTAATGTATCTCCTCTACCTCCTCTTCCTTGTCCACCTGCACCCCATGACCACATTGTTCCGTCTTTTCTAAGTGCAAATGCTCCAGCACCTATAGACATGACTGCATTCCAACTTTCTGAACTAGAAAGTCTTGCTGGAGAATATATGGTTGAGGCATGATTTAATCCTAATCTACCAGTTCCTCCTCCACCCCATGACCATAAACTTCCGTCATGTCGAATTGCATAACTTGCCGTCCACGCTGATGCAATGACTGCCCAACTACCTGCTCCTATTTGTACAGGCGATGACCTATGAAATATTGAAGCGGCACCTACATCAATTTGTAAATTTGTTTTTGCTAATTCTCCGTAATCAGTACCAGTTCCATTATTTCTATAAGTTCCTGTATCATCAATTGCAAGTCCATTACCTCCTCTATTTGAAACATCAATACCAAAGTTTGACCTAGCTAATTTACCATATGTAACATTAGCATAAGTAGGTTGTGTATTTCCTGAGAAAAATCTTCTTTCACCATCTTCTAAATGTACAATCGGAACTGGATAATTTACAGTAGTGCCTGCATAAGTTGTATCAATAGGAGAACCTAAATTTCTACCAAATCCATATAAATTATTTGCAATTAATCCTGTACGACCTTCTTTACATACAGCGAGAGTAAATTCATTTCCAGTTTCAGCCCATTTCCATTTATCATAACCTGCTAAGTAAGGTGCATTTCCTTGTGGAGTTGTCGCTGTAGAAGTTGCAAGATATCCGTGTTCTACCATTCCAGTATTGTATAAAGTATTGTTAGCGGCAATAAATTGTGAAAATCCATTTCCTGAAGAAACTGCGATAAAGCTAGTTCCTGTTGCTACTTGAACTGGAGATGATCTATGAATTCTTTCATTATCTCCAATTCCACCAAATCCTCCATAACCCCAACCAAATACTGCGTTAGAAGTTGTGATTGCATGTGTTGTGTTATTTCCTGCGTAAGCTGTAAACCAAGTTCCTGATATTTGAACTGGCGATGAACGATTTATTATTGTGTTGTCTCCAACAAGTCCTTCTAAGTTTCTACCCCATGAGAATAATTTATTATCTGAAGTAACTGCTACTGTATGATAGCCATCACTTGAAACAAAATTATAACTTGATGTTCCTATTTGTACAGGAGATGATCTAAATGTTAAATCATCTTGCCCTAAAACTCCGTTCTGATTTGCTCCCCATGAGAATAATGCTTTATCACTTCTAATTGCAAAAGAAGATTCTTTGCCTGCTGTTACAAATACAAAGCTACTTGTTCCTAATGAAACAGGAGATGATTTGTAAGCAGTTTCGTTTCCTATATGTTCATTTTGTAAATTAAGGCCTAATTGACCAAAGTCATTTCTTCCCCAAACAAAAACTCTACCATCATTTCTTAACGCTATACTATGAAACTCTCCAGTTCCTATATCAGACCAACTAGATGTTGATATTAACACAGGAGAAGACTTGCTAATTTTAGTATTGTCTCCTAACTGTCCGTATCTATTAGAACCCCAAGCATATAAAGAGCCATTTGATGAAATAGCTAATGCATGACTTTCTCCTGTAGATACTGATGTCCAACTACTTGAACCTATTTGTGTGGCAGAGGAACGTGCTATTCTTGATGTTAATCCTAATTGTCCAAATTCACCTACACCCCAACTCCATAGCGAACCATCATTTGCAACTGCAATCGAATATGTTTCACCTGAATCTATTTTTGTAAATGAAATATCTTTTGTTTCAGCAATCTGCATTGGCTGTGAACGATCATTATTAAGTGGGTGATTTAATCCACCTTGACCGTAGTTGTTTAATCCCCATGACCACAGATTGTTTGAAGTATCAATAGCAACTGACTGTCTTTGTCCACCAGATGCCATATACCAAGAGGTTGGTAACTTAGTTGTTCCTCTATAAGTAAAGTTAATAGGAGCGGCTACGTTTGCAGACCTTCCGCCAAGTTGAACAGGAGAGAAGTAATTAGTAACATCACCTTGTCCTAACTCACCATTATCTCCATATCCCCAAACCATTAACTGTCCATTAGCTGTTATGGCTTGAAGACCTCTTGATTCTGACGATACATGAGTGAAAGAATCATACGATTCAAAATTACTTATTTGAACAGGAGCAGACCTTCTTCCATTAACTGATGCAGTTCTTTGACCAGTCGTATCTCCAATTCTTCCAATTTCTCTGTAACCCCAACCATAAAGATTACTAAACTGTGCATTTCCTGATAAGGCAAATATGTGTTGATATCCGCCATTTAATAATTTAAATGTAGTATTACCAGTTACATTTATAACAGCATTCATTCCTGAGTGAATGCCACATTGATAATATAAAGTATCTGGAGCGTCCATCGGAACAACAAAACTTACTGTTCCACTATCAGTTCCGTTATTCGTCACTCCACTCGTATACTCTCCTGTTGAGCCTGAACCTAAAGCACTCTTAATATAGAATGGGTGTCCTGATGCATTTACGTTAAACGTGTAAGAAACTCCTCTATACAAATAGACATCTCTATTCAATTGTGCAGGAGTGATTCCGTCATCTAAACTATAATATCCAGTTCCTCCAAATGTTACTGCATAACTTTTGTTTACGACAGGAACAAACGATCTATAATGATAATCGAGATGAATCTGAACTGGAGATGATTTGTGTTCTGCATTTAAAACTTCTCTTCTAGATAAAGCGTGTTTATAGTCAAATGTTCCATGACAACCAGTATTATCTTGACCCCATACAAACAACGCTCCATCACTTCTAAGTGCCTGTGTTGCTCTATATGTTTTAGTTGTTACTTGAGCCCAACTATCTGTTCCAGGTAATTGAACAGGTGAAGATGCATTTATAGTAGAGTTTTGTGTATTTCCAAATTGTCCTATATTATTAAGACCCCACATATACAGTCTACCATCTTTTCTAATAGCGGCTGAGTGTTCCCAACCAGCATCTACGAATCCCCATTGAGATAATCCTATCTGTACAGGATTTGATTGATTCGCTACTGAATTATTTCCTAATCTACCTGAACTATTGTAACCCCATGCGTGTAGTGTTCTATCAGTTTTAATTCCTAAGAAGTAATGATGTCCTCCTGAAACCATTAACCAACTACCTGCTACTTGAACTGGAGAAGAATAATGTGCTGTATTATTTTGTCCCATTTCTCCATAAGTGTTATATCCCCAAACATATAATTGATTGTTCGCATTGATGGCGGCCGCACCAGAAGTTGTCGCACTAACTTGTTTCCAATCTGTAGAACTACCTATTTGTACAGGAGATGAGCGACTAATATTAATATTGTTTTGTCCTAACTGCCCATAATTATTATATCCCCAAGCCCATAAACTTCCATTGTCTTTAATTCCTATTGTGAAATAATTTCCTATAGCTGTTGCTAACCAGCTACCTCCTACTTGAACAGGTGAGGAACAATGTATGTTTAGTGTATTATGACCTAACTGTCCGTGATTATCTTGACCCCAAGTCCATAAAGTTCCGTCTGCTCTGACGGCAGAGGTAAATGATGTTGCTCCTGTATTTAAAGCAATTTGTCTCCAACTATTTCTATTTTCATGAGTTTCGCAAGAATCTATTTGTATAGGTCTACTATGATAGGCTCCAGTATTTAAGGCATTATTTGCGTTAGGTGGGGCTTGAAGTTCATATCCCCACGCATAAAGTTTATTATCTTGGTCTAAAGCGGCCGCTCCGTTTTCATTTCCTACAACATGAAGCCAACTTCTTCCGCCTGGGTGTGTAATCTGAACAGGAGAAGATTTGTTTACGATACTATTATCTCCAAGCTGACCGTAATTATTGTGACCCCAACTCCATAGAGTTCCGTCATTTTTAATACCGAATGCAAAGTTTTGTCCTTGTTCTACTTCAATCCAAGACTTTCCTGCACCTGCTGTTAGCTGAACTGCTGAAGAACGATTAAGTACATCACCTACTCCGAATTGGCCATATCCATTATATCCAGCTACCCATATAGAACCATTTGCGGCAATTGCCATGTTAGTATATCTACCTGAACTTACATAAGTATAAGATTGATTTTCAATCTCTGTTCCTATCTGCCATTTTTGCATTTGTGCATGGGCACCACCTGTCGCTCTATTTCCGCCATTACCTCTTTCAATAATGTTACCTCCATTATATCCCCAACCCCAAAGAGTATAATCTTCTCTAAGTGCTAACTTATGTCCACTAACACCACTAGACCCACCAGTTACTTTTCTCCAACTTTGTCCTGAGTTTTCTTGTACAGGAGAAGAACGATTTATTTTAGTTCCATCTCCTACTTGACCATAATTATTTGAACCCCAACTGAATAATTGATTCGCTGAATTTATTGCACTTACAGTATATTCATCAGCGTTCATTGTTATCCAACTTCCAGCTACCTGAACTGGCGATGAATAGTTTGTTCTGTTACCTGTTCCTAACTGCCCATAATTATTATATCCCCAAACATATAGTTGATTGTTTGCATTGATGGCATATGTTCCGTAAATTGAAGCATGACATTCTATCCAATCAGTACTTGTACCTACTTGAACTCTTGAAGAACGGTGTTTTACATCATTTTGACCTAATTCTCCATAGCCATTATGTCCCCAAGTCCATAGACTGCCATCATGCTTAATTGCAACAGCGTGATTTGTAGCGGCGGCCATTTGTTTCCAATCATGATTCTCTGCTGAATTTCCATTCCAAACTTGAACTGGTTCTGATTTAGCATAACGATTTCCATCTCCAGGCCAACCATTAGCCCATCTATATCCCCAACCCCAAAGAGTGTCATCATTTTTAATAGCAAATGAATTTATTTCTCCGGCGGCAACATTTTTATATGCATCTGATGTTATCTGTACAGGTGAAGATGAGTTTGTAGTTTTATTATGCCCTATTTTTCCATTTGCTCCTGCACCCCAACCATATAGATATCCAGTCGAATTTGCGACTGCGACTACATGATAATATCCAGCGGCAACTTGATCCCATGAAGCTGTACCTATTTGTACAGGTGATGACCTATGAAGTATATTAAGATTTCCTAGAACTCCGTTGTTACCTTTACCCCAACCCCACATAGTTTTGTCTTCACGAATAGCAACAGTAAAGTCATCTCCCATTGCAACATCTATCCATGTGTTTCCAGTATGAAACTCTCCGACTTGAGATGGTGATGATCTATTAACAACACTTCCATCTAATCCAAAGTTTCCTAGTTGACCTTTATTATTTAATCCCCAAGACCAAGCTATTCCAGTTCCATTTGCAAGAGCAAGAGTAAATTCTTGAGACATAGCTGTTTTATCCCACTTACCTGCGAGTACTGTAGGCGATGATTTGTTTACAACTGTGTTATCTCCTAATTGTCCATAATCATTTTGGCCCCAAAGATATAAATCTCCGTTTGTTAAGATACCAGAACTTCCTCTGTAACCAGCATTTATAAATTTCCATGTATTTGAACCGACTGCTTGAGGAACAGATTGATTTGTAGTGTTATTTAATCCTAATTGACCTTGACCGTTATAACCCCAAGCATATAACTCATCACTTGTGTTTAAAGCTAATACATGAGATTCTCCACAATCTACAGTTTTCCAATTAGAAAGACTGACTTGTGTAGGAGATGATTTAGATTGAGTTGATGCATCTCCCAACTGACCTGTTGTTCCATATCCCCAACCTAATAATTTATTTGCTGTGCTAATAGCCATAGAGTGATATCTACCAGCAGAAATGGCTGTCCAACTTGATGTTGAATGTATTACAATAGGTGAAGAATAATTTGTTGTATTTACCTGACCTATTTGACCTTGATTATTTTCTCCCCAACCATACAATTGATTGGCAGTTGTAAGTGCTAAAGTAAATCTTCCTAAAGGTTCAGATGATATAGTAAACCAGTTGTTCGCTGTTCCTATTTGTATAGGAGAAGATTTTAGTACAGTTGTACCATCTCCCAATTCTCCTACAGAGTTTCCGCCCCAAGCCCATAGAGTTCCGTTTTGTTTTATAGCTATTACATGAGATTGACCTGCTTGAACTGTAAGCCATTGTTCACTTCCAATTTGAACAGGAGATGATGTGTTTATAGTATTGTTTTGTCCTAACTGTCCTGCATTGTTTTCTCCCCACCCAAATAGATGACCAGTATTCGCTTGTATGCCCATTGAGAATGAATCTCCTGCGGCAACCATTGAGTAACTTACTGTTTCAATTCCTACTTGAAGTGGTGATGAACGATTGATTGTTGAGCCGTCACCTCTTGTTCCTAGTTGACCATGATCGTTAATACCCCACATGAATAATTTATTGTTAGCATTAATTGCCGCCGCAAAACTATCGCCAGCAAAGACTTTACTCCATGAACCCGAATCAATTTGTGCTGGTGACGATCTTGCAATTATATCGTTTAGTCCTAACTGACCATAATTATTAAATCCCCAAGACCACAATGTCCCATCTTGTCTAATCGCTACATGGAAATTATTACCTGAAGCGTGTTGAACAAAACTATAATTTGCAGGAGAATCAAAACTTTCAACTGCTGGCATTTGTACAGGGTCGCTTCTAAGTCCTGTTGTATAATGATAAGTTGCTCCTGACCCATGAAAGTTTCCGCCCCAAGCATATAGTCTATTGTTTGATGCAATTGCAAGTGCATGTTGTTCTCCAGCACTTACATGTTTCCAAGACATACTACCTTCTACAATTGTAGGTGATGATGTAGGAGAACTTACTGTTCCTTGTCCTAGTTGACCTACAGCATTTCTACCCCAAGAGTATATTTTATTATTTGCATCTATGGCTAAGTTATAATTTTTGCCTGCTGATATTTGATACCAACTATTTGCATTTATAAGAGTAGGTGTTAGTATTGATGTAGTGTTTGATATTTCACTTACTTGTACAGCATTTGACCTACTAGGAATTCTATTTACAGAATCAAAATCGCCTGCAACAAAGTGACCACTTACTGTAGTATTATTTGCGGCTTCACCTGTTCCTAATTGCCCTATTCTGTTATTACCTGAAGCAAAATATTTCGCTCCTGTTGTTGCACTTGAACTTTCTATTCCAAAATCAATATCAGTAATATACTCTATATCAAATTCATTTCTCTTTTGATATCCGTAAGAATTTCTCCAGTTTGACCATTGACTGTCATTTGTAATATTTTGAGCATGAAAATCATAATACATTGAATTTCCACCATCAGGAACTCCTCTTCCGTAAACAGCAGTATTTAAACCTGTTGTTCCTGATTGTAAGTCTACATTTGCACTATTAAATATTTGATAACCTCTTCTGTTGTTATCATCATTTAATGCTGGACCATAAAAGTTTTGGTCATAAATTCCATGTCTTCCTAATTGACCTGATCTATTATTTCCAAAAGTATAAACATAACCTTTATATGAACTGTTAGCAAACAAGGCTGTTTGATGTGGACCACAAACTACTTTTGTAATTGCTTGAGGAACTTGTCCAAAAGATGTATTGTGATTTATTGAAACTGGAGATGAGCGTTGACCTCCTATATACATTGAACTAAAGAATGCGTTATTTCCCCATGAATAAACTTTATTATCTGAAGTGACTGCTACTGTATGCTTAAATCCGACTCCTACTGATATCCAATTAGATGCACTTGCGGCCTCTACTAAAACAGGAGATTGTCTTCCAACTACACTTTTATCGCCTAGTTGACCATCATCATTGGATCCCCAAGTCATCAATGAATCTACTGTGTTGCCTGATAGTTGAGTAATACCAGCCGAGTGATATCTAGAGTGTGCTAATTGTTTCCAACTCATTGGATATGCCCAATGCGTATTTAAACCTATTTGAATAGGTGAAGATTGTTGAGCGGCATTTTGAATACCAATTGCACCAGAGTCATTTATTCCCCAACCATATCCTTGACCATTTGTGTGAATAGCTAAACAACCTATTGCATCTGCTGAGAGTTTTGCTATTGAAGAGAATGTGTGTAAAGTATTTCCAACTACTGTAGGTTCTGAGCGATAAAAATCACCAGCTTGTCCATGAACTTGTTGACCCAAAGTTCCATATGCATTTCTACCCCAAGTCCATAATTTACCTAAAGAGTCTATTGCTCCTGAATTTTCTTCACCACTTAAGGCAATTTTAAATGAAGTATTTGCTACATCAAAACCTGTATTTGAACCCCATAGAATTTGCACAGGAGAATTTACATTATAAGAAAGACTATTAAATCCTGTAGAGCCATGAGTTCCTTGACCCCAAGCATAAAGTCCTCCTGTATTTGATACAGCTATTGTATGACCGCCTCTATCAGTCGCTTGATATCCATCATAATCATTTGTAGAAACACTATCCCAACTACCTGAAATTTGTACAGGAGAAGATTTATTTGCGGTTGTTCCATTTCCTAATTGACCAAAGTCATTAACACCCCAAATCCATAGCTGATTAGAATCTGTGATTCCTCCTGTATGACCTCCAACAGAAAGAACTGTAAAGTTTTTATCTGACCCTAGAACAATTTGAACTGGAGAAGATTTACTTACAACTGTGTTATCTCCAAGTTGTCCTTGAGGGGCTCCACCCCATGCAAATAAATTGTTAGAAGTATTTTTAGCATATGTTCTATTAGCACCTGCAAAAACTTGATTCCAACTTCCAGATATTTGAACTGGAGAAGACCTATCAACTACTGTATTATCTCCTATTTCCCCACTATCATTTCTACCCCAACTCCACAAAGTTCCATCTTTCTTTCTAGCTACGCAATGATAACCTCCTACTGCAAAGTCAGACCATGTATTTGCTTCTCCAACTTGAATAGGTTGTGAACGAGAGAGAACATCATTTAATCCTAATTGACCGTAGTTGTTTAATCCAAATGTGTGAATAGTTCCATTTGATGTTAGTGCAACTCCAAAACGATATCCTGTTAGTGTTTTTGTCCAGTTTCCTTTTTGAAATAAACCTATTTGAACAGGTGATGATTTATGTGCCCTTGAATCTATGTTTCCTGTTGCTCCAGTTCCGTCAGAACCATATCCCCAAGCATATAGATTATTGTTTGATATTCCTGCACTTACATATCCATACCCTAATCCTACTTGAGACCATGAGCGAATTGCTTGATTATTATGCTCATTGTGGCCATCAATCTGAATTGGGCGACTTTTTTCTGTAGTGCTTAATCCTTGAAGTGTTCCTAGTCCTCCGTATCGAGAATCTCCCCAAGCCCATAATTTATTATCATTGGTTCTTCCAAAGAAAACAGTAGCACCTGCTTCTATTTGTACCCAACTACCAGCATTAGTCATAACTTGAGTTGGTGAAGACCTATGGATTTTATCTCCTAATCCTAACTGGCCATATTGATTTCCACCATATGTAAAGAGTGTTCCATCACTTTTAACATATCCTCCAAATTCTTGTAGAGTATGAGCGCCTGTTCTTTGACAACCTCCACGGGCAACATCTATAATTTTAACACTAGAGTTTGCAACTTCTCCATATCCTGAACTACCCCAAGCATACATCTTACCATCATTTTTTAGAGCGAGTGAATGATTATAACCTGCACTTACTTTAGACCAACTACCTGAGTCGATTAGTACAGGCGAATCTTTGTCTGTTTTTGTTCCGTCGCCTAATTGACCAAAGTCATTTCTTCCCCATGCATATAATTTAGAATCGTTGTCTAATGCAAGTGTATGATGGTCTCCTAAATCAATTTGTGTCCAACTATGTGGTTCATAAGCAGGCACTTCTGTAAATTCAAATAAAGAAGTATTACTTGATGGGTCAAAACCTTTTTGATGTCTTCTCATATCACCTGCAACATATAAAGAGAAGTCTGATTTAATTGCCGCTGAAGTATTTTCATTTGCAGATACTTGAATCCAACTATCTGAACCTAATTGAGTAAATGAATTGAGATTTGTTCCTACGACTTGAACTGGTGATGAACGATATCTAGATGTAGCAATATCCCCATATTTGTTATCATGACCTGGGCCAGGATTATGAAGAGGATATTTGTCATACCAATGATCTTGCATGAAGACTGAGTAAGCATGATTGTTTTCGCTATCACCCCACATGTAAAGATTATTGCTAGTATCAAAAGCTAATCTATGAAGATAGTAAGACGGAGGTATGTAATCTGAATTCCATTGTTCATCATATTGATTAGGGAAAGGTTGTGGTTCTCTATAATAATCTATTGTATTAGTACCTAAAACTCCTTTGTCATTATAACCAGTAGCAAATATTTGATTTGCTGAAGTAGTAAAGTGTGTTCCTACTCTAGTCATGTAAAAGTTTTTATATTCTTCTGCTCCTTTAGAACTAATTAAAACAGGTTGAGACCGATGAACAAGTTCACCTGTTGCGCCAGTTCCGTATGTATTATCTCCTACAAAATAAATTTCATTATTTGTAGCTTTAAGCATTAGACTTCCATGAGAGGTAGCATAGAAGCCTCTCATTGCTCTATCTCCTGATACATAAGAAAAACTTCCAGGTATTTGAACAGGTGATGAACGACTAACAACATCATTCTGACCTAGTTGTCCTTTTCCGTTTAGCCCCCACACATATAGTTGTGCAGTATTTGTAATTGCTTGACCACCTGAATTGCCTGTAAATATTTTAGCCCATTTTTGTCCAGCAGGTGCAGGTATTTGAACAGGTTGTGATTTATGATTTCCTACAGGTTCGTTTTGAGCAGATTGACCGTATGTATTTTCTCCGAGATAATTAAGTTCGCCGTTAGCAGTTAAAATATAATTACTTCCATATTGAGAAGCACCACTAACATAGTTATTAGAAGAATCAATTTGAACAGGAGAAGAATAGTGTATTGTATTGTTTTGCCCAAAGACTCCAAAATCACCTCTTCCCCAACCCCAGAGTTTTTGATTTTCATCAATAGCAAATGTACTTTGATGACCAGTATACAAAAACGTAAATGATTTATCAGCCATGATTTGGACAGGCCAACTTCTAGCTTTTGTATCTCCTTGTCCTAAGTCTCCGTACTCATTATGACCCCAACCCCATATTTGACCATGCGTATCTAGAAAAAATGTACCTCTATAACTAGATGATGCTATTTTCATAGGCACTTCAAATTTTGATTTGTTAGCAATTGGATCTAATCCCAATTGTCCAAAATAATTTGAACCTAAGCCCCACATAGTTCCATCTTCTTTGAGTGCTAATAAATGGTCTCTTCCTACTGCAATTTGTGTCCATGCACCAGAATTTAATTGTGTTGGTGAAGTAAATCTTGTTAATTCATTATCAAGAGGTTCACTAGGATAAAAATTTGTTACACCAGTTAAAGAGCCATGATTTTCAGGTGATGAGAAATGTCTTTTATCGCTAGGGGCTTCTCCCCAAACCCAAAGTGAACCGTCTTGTTTGATGCCAGCAGACCACCGTCCGTTACCCTTAACTTGCTTAAAGTTATCCGTTGTTATTTGAACTGGTGATGACCTGTGAACTTGTGTTGAATCTCCTAAATTAAAAGATTCGTTAGATCCCCACGCAAAAAGTGGTCCTGGAGTCTCTGCATCGCTAGGTTGTATTGTGAGTAAGGCTCGTCTTAACATAAAATATATTTAGTCAAAAAAATTAAGATTCAGAGTCAAGAGTTGGCCATGTTATATCAAAAGGGTCTGATTGTTGTGTGATGTTAGCTAAAGATTGCATATATGTATCTAGTGTTGCTATATCTTCAGTAGGAGTTTCTTCAAGTCTAACTTCTCTTTGATATCTTAAAATTTTCCAATCAACTTCTTTCATTCGTCTATCTCTATCTTCTCTTACATATTTCCATTGATTAGCAATATCTTCTTCAGTAGGTCCCGAATCTGTAAGTTCATACCCATTGAAGAATTGTTGATTTGGTAGATTTTTAGTAATTAAAGTTTTTGATTCTACAACTTTCCCATCAACTAATGTATGAGTAACATTTCCTTTTTTAAATTTTGTTTTATCATACTCTTGTGTTGGGTGTTGTATTTCTTCCCAACCAAAAGATTTTAAAGTGCTAGTATCACCTTGAAGAGCATCAAAATTACTAATGTTTCTCCACGTTTTAGGTAAATTATCGTAGACTCCTTTTATTTCGTTATCTTCTACAAGTGCGTATTTCGCCATCTTTTACCTCTTAGTTTTATAAATTTTGACCTGAAACAAATGATCTCCAATTTGTTCCATTGTTTGTAGTGAAGAATGTAAATACATCAACTTTTCCTGTATCTGAAGTTAAAGCTGGTGCAGTATTTCCTGGCCATGTAAAAGCTGAAGGCCAAGTTACAGTTCTTGAAGTTCCATCTGCTGTTGTCTCAAGAATAAATCCTACAGCTTGATTGGCCGCAACTGATGGGTAATTTGTAAAGGTAATATTTGTAATGTTTTCGTCTAAAGTAACTTTAAATATAGAAGCTGATGCTAAATCTATCGCTAAAGTGCCTGATGAAATATTTACAGTAGCAACTTTTTCAGAATAACTACCAAAGAAGTTTGCTACATCATCAATATTTACATAGTTAATACTTGCTGTATTTGAAGAAAGACTATTTGCTCCAAATACATCAAAACCTGCTATTCTATTTTCTACATTTGCAAACCCTGAAATATAAACACTCTTGTTAGTTTCTAGTTGATTATTAGAAGATGAATATAAAACATTAGCTAAGCCACCGCCTATTACAAGCCCTGAGCCGTCTGCGGCAGCGGCATTGCCTGCATTTGAATCAAGAACTAGTTTACCAGCATATAAATTTGCGTGGTCCCCTTGAACTTCTAAACTAGATTTAACAACAACTTTACCCGCATTAACTCCTGAGGTGCTTTGTAAACTATCTTTTACAATAAACACATTTGCAGTTTGTTGATCCATTTCAACATTTGCAAGTCTGAATGACGAATCTGTTGTTGCTATTGTTGTTGCATTAACTGTGCTAGGAGTGTAGTTGTCAAAAAATTTAAATATACCTGAATCTGATGCATCTCTAAACAAACCAGCATGTCTATTAGAGCCATTATTATAGTGAACTACAAAACCTCCATCAAAAGTATCGGCTATATTATTGTTTGATAATTGAATTAGTGGGTCATCAACTATAAATGTATTTGCAGAGAATGATAGCGTATTTCCACCTACAAGAAGATTTCCATCAACAACTAAGTTTGCAGTAAACTGGCCATCTCTAAAAATTACATTTGCTGTTGTTCCAACGTCTTGTCCTACTGATACTGTTAAAGTATTCGCTGTTACGGCACTAGTTACTCCTGTACCTCCTGTAAAGGTTAAAGAGTCTGTTTCTACATTTATAAAATCTGTTCCTGTATCACCTGCTATTGATAATCCAGGTAATCCCACATAATTTGATGCGTTTATTGTTCCAAGCGTAACTGTGCCTGAACCACTTGCAATCTGATTTACAGTTAAAAGTGATTCATTATGAGAAGTACGAAACTGATTAAATGTGTTTGATAATTCTACATTAGCTATCGACATTGCTTGTAACCTTTATTAGTAATTTTTTTATTTCTTTTAATTCGTGACGAATTTCCGAAACTTCTTCTTTTACTGCATTTAATTCTAATACAGAAGAACTGCTTTTTTGTTTTTGTATTTTATATTTAAGTAAAGATGCAACGTCAGTATTTAGAATTGCTTTAGAATAATATTCCCTTTCAGTAAACCCTGATAGAGGTTTATCGACTTTTAATTTATGAGGTATCATGCTAGTGCCATCGCTCTTAAATTTTGTACTCTCGTTGTCTTAGATTCATTATCTGAAGTAAATACAACTTTAATTGCAAACTGTTTAAATCCTGTGTATGTGCTTCCGTCAGGTCTAGTATATTGTACAGTATCGTTTAATAATTTAAATGCATCTTGTGCCGATGCTGTGCTTCCAAATGCAGTAGTAACTGTTAAAGATGTATTATTATTAATTGTTGCAACAACTCTTTCTTCTCTTGCTGTTCCTACTTGTATTGTATCTCCTATTTTTAATTGCTCAAAGAATGCTGTTCCAGTTCCAGAAACAGTAATCGTTCCATTTATAGCTACATTTCCTGAAAGTAAAGTTGTTCCTCCTGTTTTTGATGAAGTAGGAATAACATATTTTTCTTCAGTAAATAATTCTTTATCTTCAGTAAATCTTTTAGTTCCATTCAAAGACATTTCAATATAAAATTTATCATCAAAGTTTTCAGCATCACTTTCATTTAATACTTTGTAATAAACTTTTATGTCTGTTCCTGCTGGTCTGTTTGTATCAAGATAAACAACTAAATCTTCTGCTTCAAATCCATCATTTAGTGTAACTCTTCTTGTAATATATCTCGACTCAGAAATATAAGGTCCTGTAGGATTTTCTTCGTTTTGTCTTGATATAGATTGACTTACTCCATTAGATGTCGTAAAGTTATTTTTGACAGTTAATGAAGTATTATTAGAAACAGAAGTAACTTGTCTAAATTGAGTAGAATCAAATTTAATATATTCTCCAGGCTGAACTTCATTATTAAATAAAGTTCCTGTTCCTGTAACAATATTTGCTCCGCCTGAATAAGTAACTGTTCCCGTTAAAGTATTAGAAACGGAATTATTAATTTGTATATCTTCTAATATAGTATGTATTCTTTCTAAATCTATGTAAGGAGTAATGTAAGTATCTCCAGTAGATAGGAATGCTTTTAAGTTAAAAGACTTAAATCCATTTGTTGTCTCAACTGATGTATTAGAAAATTGCTTCATTGATGTTTCTTGAATTCTTTCTCGATTATCAATTCTAAAGAAACTTCCTACAGCAAAAGATGAATCAGCATTTCTACTTTCATAAGTAATATTCGTGCTAGGAATTTGAACATCTTCTGCGTTGACTGTGAATGCACTATATGGGTAATTAGTTCCAGAGAATGACTTATTCTCAAATAAAGCTGTACCTAAAGCTGTTGTTGAATATTTTGCTATTCTCATTATGAACTTTAAATCCTGATTTTGTCTTGGTGACCAAGTATAATCATCAGAAGATGTAAATAAAACTCCTGCCGCTGGTTGTTTATCTATTCTAACAGGCGAATCTGAATTTGTAATATCAAGTCCTCCTATCTCAGCAGTCCAAACTTGAAAGTCTGTTGAATTAGCATCTGGCTTTAAACAGAAAGAATAATTTCTACCAGGCAGTAAATAAACTGGCGATTCAAATGTAAATGTTGTGGCATCAGAACTTGTAGAACTTGTATTGATATCAGAGTTTTCAACTCTTATTGAAGAACCTCCTATAACTTTTTCTGTAGGAAATCCAAAGTTCATTTCTCTAATCTGCATTACAACACCTAAATTAGAATCTGTTGATTTTGCTTTAAAGTAAACATCAATAGATGTTAAAAATATTCCGTTAAGGTATGTTGCCTCATCAACATAAAAACTTTGTGCTAAAGGGTCACTTCTTCTAGGAGCAGGTACAACTCCTGTTTTAACTCTAGATTCAGTAAATTGTAAACTTCTTGTTTGTCTTCCTACACTTTCTCTAAGATTCGCATCATCAAAACTTACATCAATAGGTCTTGAGTTAATTACGTTTTTACTTTTAGTTAAAGAAAGTCCAGAAGATAAAATACTTGTTTTTGCAAATGTAGATGTGTCTGAGTTTGTATTTGTAGAACTATCTGTTAATTTAAATTCTCTTTGACCTGTTCTGAATGTATTTGCTGGAACAGTAAATACTCCTAGAATTTTTCCATTGTCTGCTCTTAAACTTCCTGTACTTAACACTCTAAATTTTGATGTGTCTGTAGGTAATAATCCATCAGCATCTAAAGTATCAAATAAATCTTGAATAGTAGTAGAACCTACTAGTTCTATTTGTTTGCAATTTGATGTGACATCAACTTCGTCAAAGAATGCAAAAATTGGAGAACCGTCTTTAAGTCCTGTTGAATTAAAAATAAAATCTCTAGTTCTCATTTCAAATGAAACAGAAACATCAACTACTCTATCTACTTCTATACTTTTTGGACCGTCTGTGCTTGGATTGATACCTGCTTTTTGAAAACTCAATTCTTGAGTTGTAGTAGTCGCTGTCCTTGTTACATTAAATATGTCAGCACCAACTTGTCCAGTAGTTACTCCACCTTGAGTAGAAAGAACTTCTTGAGATGTTGTAGATATTCCTGACCAGAATTGTTGTACAGGATTACCTTCTACGTTCCAAGCGTTGACTAATGATCTCCAGTTATCATTTAACTGTGCAAAATCAACAACAAAATTATTGTCTGGATCATTAACTGTGTTAACCCAATTATCTGTTGATGGAAATGTTTGTAAATCTCCAACAAAAGTAAATGTCAACTCCTGTGCTAAATTTATACTTGCTGAAGCAAAAGGTTGAGACTGAAATATTTCAAGTGATGAAGGCGTGAGCATTAACTTATTGCCAGAATATCTGGTGACGTTGCTTGAACCTGTAGTTAAAAATGATAAAGGATATTGTCTATCTTTTGTTGCATACGCTGATAGAGTTTTTTCTTTTCTATCTATTGATGCTTGGTAAGTTGTATTGTTTACGTCTGCAATATTAAATCCTGTAAATGGGTCAACTAATATTCCATTTTTAAATCTATCAAGACCATCATTATCTAGAATTGTTTTACTACTTGCTTCTCTTTCCAATTCACTTAGAGCAGTTAAAAATTCTAATTTATTTACTCGCTCCTCTAACTTTGCGATATCGCCCATACGAAAACGCTTATTCTTAAATAATTTTATTCCTACATCTTTAGGTTGTGATGGGAAAGCAGGCACATCTATTTCTGCTATATCTAAAGTGTCTGGAATAGATTGAGGTGCGATAGGTTTAGGATATCCAGGAGACCCATCATTAACTCCAAAGTTTCCTTGACCATCTAAGAAAAGTTTTGAAACTTTTCCTTTATAGTGAATTAAGTCTGCATCAAAATCTGAGCCTGGTGTTGGGTGATGCAATCCGCCTGTTGGTATTGCATAAGCACCGCTATCTTCATCAGTAATGGCTGGATTTATTCCTGCCGTGTTTGCTGATTTTATTGCTCTAAAGTCTATACAATCTCTTAAATTAAATTTAGTACCAGTGCTTACAGAAGTGTAAGTTGGAATATTAGCTGTGCTAATTGTAGTTGTAGATGTTGTTGTATCATTTACAGGATATGAATCTACTGAGAGATAACCTAAACCTTGTGTAGTGCTATGTGAAAAATGATCGAATACTGCTAACAATCTACCAGTAGGTGCTACTCCTACATTCGGAACAATTCTTCCATGCTCATAAGAGTTATCTCTTTGTCCGTTGTCTAAAGTGTAGTTTGAAGTTACATCTGTAGAACTTGTATTTGCAGGTGTTGAAAAATCAGGCGATTGATAAACAGCATGTAATTGATAGATGTCTGCATATCCTAATCCATATGGTTCACTTGTGCTAGAATATGGAGATGTGTTAGGATTTATATGCGTGTTTCTTTGATATGTCAATACTTTATTAGTTTCTCTAGCATTCGCTCTATCCATTGTTGCTATTACTTTAGCTGTAAATGTAACAGGCTCTTTTGCATCAATTTGTATTGTTCCAGGTGAAGAAACATTGACTGTTCTAGTTGCTCCATCTCCACCATTACCTGAAAGATTTAATGAAGTTCCTGTAGGAAGAATTTTAGTGAATGATGCTCCTGAGGCTCCACCTGCGTGATTTCCTGTGAGGGTTAGTGATGTATCATTTGTTATTGAAGAAATTGTGACTTGTTCACTATTAACAGCAAGAACATCTCCAACATTTAATTGAGTTGTAAATGAAGAACCTGAACCTGTGACTGAACCTGAACCTGCTCCAACGCTTAAAGTTCCAGTTAAACTTATACTAGTAACATTTGCTCCACTATTATCAACAACAACTTTATAGTTTTGATTTTTTTGAGTTGTTGAGAGAACTCCAGTTCCAACAAAAGTTTCGTTTGAATCTGTTGATGAAATTGTAGCTATTCCATCTGTAAATGTTACAGGAAATTCTTTTCTGAATCTAAATCCAGTTTCAACATTACCACTTGAATCTCTAAGTTCTTTTAAGTTTGTATAAGGTAATTTGAATATTGCTTTATTGAATGTTTGCTCTTTTAATACAGCGTTTCCAGTTGTGCTTAAAACAATATCAGCAAATCTGTTAGGAGTAGCAGAGTCATATATTGAACGAACATCTTCAAAAGATTTTCCACTATCCATTAAGATATCATAAAGATATAGATGATATCTTGAATCGGCTGTACCTGGAGTACCGCTAACAAATTCTACAGCTTTTACTCTTGCAGTTCCAATTTCACTTCCTGGTGCTGATGTAGTCGACCACGTTTCATTTGAAATTGCTTGTGCTACTGTATCTCTTAAAGAAACTGTAGTGCTTTCAGAAAAATCAAAAGACCCTACTATTTCTTTTACTTCTATATAACTTCCAGTATTGATTTGTGTTTTTGATTGCTCTACATGTTTAGTGTCTAAACCTTTTGTTAAGTTTACATTTCTTTTTGATATGAACTCATTTCTAAATCCATTAACATATGCAACAAAAGGATCAACTTCTAATAATAACAAATCATTATTTCCGCCATCTGCTGTTGAGAATCTACCTTTATTATTTCCTTGAAGTAAATGTTCTCTTACATTAACTTTAGGGTCTGATAAAGTATAATTACCTGATTCCTCAAAAGTTCTTTTTGCAACAACTTCTTCTAATTTGCTATCCAATCCTGTAGATGCTCTCTTTTGAGATATTCCGTTTTCTACAACATTAAGAGTTATAAATTCTGATTCATCAGTATTTGCACCTAAAACTATTTTTGTTAATGATAAATCAATTTTAAATCTATCGGCTCCTGGTGCTTGAAGGTTTGACGTTCCTTGTGCATTATCTAAAAGAGATGAATCTGCAATAGAATCTACAAATGTTTTAGTTGGAACTAATCCTATTTTATATGATGGTGTATTTTTATATTTGTCAAGTATGATAGAAGAATTTGAATTTTTAACAAAATGGTCAGCTATCCACATTGTGCCATTACCTATCGTGAACTTTGAACCTTTTGTCGTTATCGTTTCTGTAGAAAGACCTACATTTGATACATGCCTAACTGCATCTGATGTAGCGTTTGCAAATGCTCTACCTGTAGTATTCGCTGTAAATATTGTTTCAGAATTTGCAAAAGTTGTGTTTGCTCTCTTATCATCAATTCCTGTGATGTTTATTATACTTGCAGAGCCAGTAGAAAGAATTGTATTGGCTGTTCCTGTGGTTACCACGCCTCCTTGAATATTACCAACATAAATTCTATTTCTTGAGGCATCAAATGCTCTAATTGTTCCTGTATTAGCAACCGCTGTATTTGAAGTTCCTGAGTCAAAGAAAACAGTATTTCCTACAGTTAAAGATGTAGAAACTGTATTACATGTGAGAACTACTGCACCAGTTGTTAAATAATTTAAATGAAGTGTTTTAGGATCATTATCTTCTATATCAGATACTAATCCTACAAATGCTTTTATTCCTGTGTTAGCACCGATGATTTCTTTATTTAAAAAGTTACTAACATTAACTTCAGAACCAGCATAATTAGAATCTAGTTTTACAAAACGTAAATCTAAATCTAAATTTTGCTCACAACCATCAACTACAGAGCCTTGATTGAAAAAATAATTTGCAAATCTTTCAACTTGTTTTTGTTGAAGAGATTGCATTTGCGTAAGTTCTCTCGCCTGAACTGCACGTCCTGGAACATAAAGAATTCTTGCAAATTTTTTATCTTCATCAAAGTCATCAAAGTAAGGACTTGTGTTAAAATTTAAACCACCTGGATTTGTATTTGCCATTCGTTTTTATCCTAAAATTCTACTACGACTTTTACGTCTTCTATTTGGTCTGTTGCTCTTGTAATTGCTACTCTATTTTCAACATATAATATGTCTCCAGAATATGGTTCTAATCCAGGATTTGTTATTACTGAAATTGTAGCCGTAGTGTTTGAACTAGCACCTGTGATTGTAGCCCCGTTGGCAAAATTATAAATCATAGGTTTAGTTGTAAATAAAGTTGTGTTTGAAGAATCGTATTCAACAACAATAGCACTATTACCTCCTACTGTTACTGTTTCATCTTCTGTAAATCCTGTACCGCTAACACTTGTTAAATTATATTTAAATGTTTGTCTATATACAGAATCTCCTGCTCTATTAGATGTTCCGAACAAATTAGGGTCTCTAATTAATCCTATCTGTCTTATCTCGGCATCTGTTGAAAAAGTTGATGATTCCGTTCCGTCTAATCTTGCATTTACCATTATAAACTTACCACCTAACTCTTCGATAGCGTTTGAACCATGTCCTCCTTTAGGTCCTATCACTACTATTCCTGTAGCGTTTGCTCCACCTCCACCACTTATTGAAACATTAGCTGAAGTATATCCTGAACCTACATTTGCTACAGTAACGGCTGAGACGGCGCCTGCGGCAACTGTTGCTGTAGCAGTTGCACCGACTCCATCTCCTAAAATTGTTACTGTTGGAGTTGATGTATATCCTGTTCCTCCAGCAGAGACTTTAACAATATCAATTCCACCATCTACTGCGGCTGCTGAAACTGTAGAATTAGTTTTAACAGGCATATAAGTTGATGTTAAGAATTTAAGAACATCTCCTGTAGAAATAGAGTAAATATATTTCCATTTATATCCATCAGCAGTTGTAAGAATTGATGTGCTTGTTCCTGTAGGTTTTACTGTAGATGCCGCTCCGCCATTATTAAATAAGCATTTATAAACATTAAAATCTTCAGTTAAAACGTAAAAATCATCATCTAGTAAATTTGTATCTAAGTCATCATAAGCATCATAGACTGTTCCTGATGTCCAATCATATCTTTCAATAGCATGTGATACATCAGTTGTTTGAATTCTTTTAGCGGCGAACATATCTCGCCAAGGAACAAATTCTATATTTGCTGTAGAATTTGTAGGTGTTGGAGGAACAGCCTCATCAGGCCAAGCATATGGTTTTCCGACAAAGAAATACATCATTGTATTTGATGTTTCTGAAAACGCTTCAAAAAACTGTTCTGCGTTGTGAACTCTAAATTTACTTGTAGCTATCGCTCCCATTTTCTTTTCCTATGTTGTTTTTTCAAATTATCTCTATTTATTTATATCAATTCTTTGCGGGCTACCGCATTTGTGTATAATAAACTTGTAGGAATATTTATTCCTATATGTTGATTATTTGCAATACTTAATACTTTAAGTTTTTCATTAGATATAACAATAAACTCACCTACGTTAAAGTCTGTTGTGAATGATGTTCCTGACCCAATTAAGTTAGCCGTGTTAGCATCAGATGTTATTGTTCCTGATATTGGCTGTTGTCTTACAATATTCGCTACAGCAAGAGTTGTTCCAAAAGTAACACTTGAATATGTTGCGATTGTAACATTTGCGTATGCCGATAGAAGTCTATCACCCCATGTTTCTGAAGTAGATTGAATCCAATCTATAAACATAAACGCATTAGCTTCTGGTAAATCTTTTTCCACCTCTACTATTTGAGAACTTTGTAAAGATGCTGAAAATTCATGCTGAACAGTAAGAACATATTGACCTGCATTAGCAATGATAGGAGTTATCTCAGCCGCAAAATCAGGCGTAACATTGATTAAAGATTCAAGCAGAATTTCTCCAAACACTTCAAGACCCGCAGGGTGTATGGATTTTTTAAGTACTTCTTTGTAAACATTTAATGTAAGACCTGAACGAATTACATAAGAAAAGTCTTGATGAAATAGTGAATCTTGTATAATTTTATTACTAATTTTACCATCGTCAGTTAAAAATATTCCATCTTTAGTTCCAGAACCTGCCACACTTAAAGTTACGTTTGCGTTACCATCACCTATTGATGATAAGTTAGCATTCGCTGTAGTATAATTTACTCCAAAGTCTGAAAAACTTATTCCTCTAATAGAACCTATACCAATGCTATTGTTAGTAGAGTCTACGGTTACATTTGCTCCAACACCTTGAATATTATTTGCAGTAATTACACCACTTGAGCCTGTAGATGTAGTGATAGTTATTGATGGTAGATTTGCAGTTTCATAACCACTACCAAAATTAGTAAGTTCAATTCTAGATATTGCGCCTAAAACATTCCAATCCTCATTTTTAATGATATCAAAATATGTTCCATCTTGTATCATTCTATCACCATCTTCAAATAAGAAATCGAAAGATGTGCTTTCTGTTACTGATGCAACTTGTCCAGCGGCTCCTGTTCCTGCACCACCTGTAAAGGTAAGAGTATTTCCTACGCCATAATTAGTTCCACCTGATAGAATAGTACATAAGTTTTCATGCAAAAGTCCTATTGATTGTATTGTAGTATCAATTAAAGTTATTGTAGGATTCTTAAAGTAACCAGAGCCACGATTTCTAACACCAACTTCTGTAGTTGTTCCTACTGTGTAATTTGTTACTCCATCTGTAACTACCCATGTGTTCGATATATCAGTTACACGAACAGCGAAGTTTGTTCCTCCTGTTCCTGTATTATTAATTGTAGCATCAGTATGAAGTCTATACCCTTGTCCCTCTGTATTAACCGATATTGAGTTGATAGGTGCATTCTGTATCGAAGAAACTGTAGCGGCGGCGTCAGAGCCGTCTCCTGTGATTGTAAGTGCATCTCCTACTTCATACCCAGAACCTGCATCATTGATTGTTGTAGAGACAACCATACCGTATAATGTTGCTGTTAAAGTACTATCACTTAAATCTACTATTGTTTCTCCTGCTGAAAATGTGCCTGAAACTAATTTCAAACTCATCTCAGCAACTTCTGTAGTTCCTATTGTAATAACTACAACTTCTGTGACAGTTGCAATTGCACCTGAAGAAGTTCCTCTAATTGTTTTGTTTACAAATTTAAAAACATCAGAACTATTAACTGCTCTTAAAATTTGAGGCTTATCAAAATTTCCGTCTGATATTCTAAGTAAATCTTCTCCGGGGAATCTTAAACTAATTGTTTCCCCATATAAAAGTCTGAATAAAAATTTATAAGATTCTTCATTACTTTTAGATTGAAAAAACTCACGGAATAAAGGAGTAGCAAGTTCTTTTTCAGCTAATACTGTTGACGGCAAACTTGGATATAACTCATCTTTTAAATATCTTTCATAATTATCGACTGTTGCCTCAGGACTACGGTAATTTAAAAGTTGTCCGCTTTTTCTAATTACATTATCATCAATACTAGAAATCTTTGCAGTAGAAGTACTTGTACCTCCGGTGATAGTTTCATTTACACTAAAAGGTGTTGTTGTCTCTACACGAACAACAATAAAGCCTGTTCCGATTTGCTTAACAATTGCGGTGGCACCAGTTGTGCCTCCTGTAATTCTTTCTTCTCTAGAAAAAGTACCTGCATCAGTTAAAGTAAGTTTTTGTGTTTGTACCCATTCGTAATAACCTTTTATAAACTGTTCAAACAGTTCATTGTCCGCACGAATTTGCTCATCAAAAATATTTGATAAGTAGAGAGAAGGTTTGTAAAAGGTATCAGCCATTATCTATTAACTAAACTTATAGTGTTATCATTAACCGCATTAACTGTAATATCGGCATCTTGAATTGCTACAACTTGATTTCTTAACGGAAGAATATCTTGATTTTCTGGAATCGCTGTAATTTTTAATGTAGAACCTCCGTCAGCAAAAGCTGTAGGATTAAAGTCTGTTAAGGTTATAAGTCCTGTGCTGTAATTTATTGTTCCTGCATTTAGATTAACAGAAACTTTATCTACGCCATCTAAACGGTATATTCTTATAATTCCATTATTATCATCTAAAAAGCAATTAGAAAATCCTCCTGTCGAAAAAGAGTTTGATGCAACTTGATTCCCCGTAGAAAAAGCATGTGATGATATTCTACCATCAGTTGTATCGTCTATTGCATTTGAAAACTTTATATCATATTTTGCTGGTGTTCCTAATTGAACCGCCACTTCTTTTCTCATTGTAGTAGATAAAGAATTATTTAATATTGATTCATCTGATAAATCAATTAATCTTGATAGTTTAGAGTATCTAAAGTATTCCAGAAATTGGTTTATATCTGTCGTGTTATAATTTTTAATTGTTGTTGTAGCTAATGCTTGTATATCTCCAGATGTTTTTGTAGTAAGAGTAGCATCATATTTTACAGATGCCACTATTTGTAAATAGATGTAATCAGGATCAACAATTTCAGTAGAAACAGTTAAAACTCTTTTTGGTTTTATTACACTATTAATTAAATTATTTTTTTCAGTTGCAGTTAATACTGTACCTGTTGTTGGAATAACTGAGATATAAACTTTACCATAAGATGGAGGGTCATTGTCTTCTCCTCCCCAAACGGAAACTCCTGAAATATTTGGTTGTGAAAGTAGCAGGCCTTTATAATCTTCAATTGTTACAACACGATTTTGTGATTCATAAGATTTAGGTGCTGAAAATTTTATACTACTAATTGATTGTCTTGATGCACCACCTGATGATGGTGCAGTTTTTGTAAATGTTGCTCCAGTAACTCCTGATATTGAACCTGAGTATGTTAGAGCAGTTACGTCATTACCATTTGTACCTGAAGATATTAAATATGAAAATAATACAATATTTCCATTGTCTAATTTTTTCCCTATTACATCATCACCAAACTTAACTTCAAATTGCCCATCTTCAACTTCTCTCAAAAAATAAACTTGTGATGTGCCATCAATAGTTACAACATTTTCTGCACTTGTAAATGTTCTAGTTGTTGAATCTGTTGATGAATTTATAACCTGAACAGTAAGAGTGCTTGTATCAACCAATAAGTTAGGAATTAAAAATCTTTGGTCTGTATTCAGTACATTTACTGTATATCTATTTGTTACGAATGCACCTTCTTTTAAAGTAATTGCTGAGTTATAAACTCCTGATGATTCTGAAACAACTACAGCAGAGGTATTTAAAAATGTATAAGCTATCCCTTCAATTGAACCTGTAAATTCTGTGTATGCAGGTATTGTAACTGTAGCAGGAGATCCTGAAACAGTAAGTGCAACCGTTCCTGATATACTTGCAGAAGTCGTAGACCTCGGAGTGTAATTTAAAGCTGATGCCGCTTTTACAACAGAATTTCTTTTCTGTGCTGTTGTTATAAACGCTTCTTGCAAAGACATATTTAAATAAAAAGCATTATAATAAGTATTGTAAGATAAAATATCAAGTAATGTAGAAATACCTGATGCTTCAAAATTATAATCTCTGAATTCGTCTTGCGACTGAAGATATGTTTTTAAATTATTTTTAATGCCTGTAAAATCTAAAGCATTTACTTTTAAATTAGAGTCGATTGCCATTTTTATGTTGTCCTAGTAAATGTTAGTGTAAGAGATTCTTTCGTATTTAAGTTACCAATAGTAAAAAATATTTGAACTTGAACGCCTGAGCCATTTCTATCATCTTCAACTGAAACATTTTCAACCGAAACTCTAGGTTCAAATAATCTAACAGCATCTTGAATCTCTTTTTGTATTGTCCTTTTCGTGAAAGCATTGATATTATTAAAAAGGTGATTCTGCAAATTTGTTCCGTATTGAGGAAAGAATGGTTTACTGCCTTTTTTAGTTGATAATAAATTTCTTAAAGAATTTTTAATCGCAACTTCATTTTTTATAGAGCGAACATCACCCGTAACAGGGTGAGCCGTAAAATCTAAAGGTAAATCTTTATAAAAAATAAGTGAAGTATTTGCCATTTTTTTCTACATTTTGTCTTGACAGTTCATAAAATAGCATTGTATAATGGTTGTGTACAAGTTCAAATTAAGTATTTGTCTTTAACTCTTGTATTTCCTTTCTTCTTTCTTTACTAGCTTTAACTAATTCTGCGAGGGCCTTTCTTGCTCGGGTAGCCGAAATCTTAATTCCTTTTTCTACAAATTTTTCGTTTTCTTTTATATAAACGTCAAATAATTGCAATATATTTTCATGATGTGTCATTCAAAATCTCCTAAAATGTTGTTCCATTTAAACTAATTCCATTAGCTGATAAACTTTTTATATTTATCGTTCCGTCAGCGTTGAATATAATACTTGAGCCTGAAGAATGCATCAGTTTCATAGTATTTCCTCCAGTAGGTCCATGCATCTCAAATGATGAACCTGATTCTTCATGATTCCATATTACAGAATCTGGGTTTTTCTCGTAAGCATCTTTTACTTTACTAAAAGTTCTAGATGGCGGTGCGAAACTAAATTCGTTTTCATAGTCATGTTCGTCATCAATTTTCCCTGGTAAATAACCTAAGATGACAGGTTCTTGTGCTGAATGAGAATCTAAGAAAAACCCTACTACCATATCACCTTTTCTTAAAGTAGCGTATAGATTCGGTGTATTATTAGGTTGCAAACATAAAGCCCAAGGCAAATCTTCAGTAGGAACTGTATTTTTATTTTTAGATGGGTGATATCCTATACATCTAACTTTACATCTACCTAAAAACTCAGGGTCATCTACATCTTCAACTACACCATACCACCATACGAATCCATCTTTTCCTGTAAAATTTTTATATCTCATAATTGTGTACCTAAACCTGAACCTAAACTACTAAGTCTTGCATCATAATTTACTGATGAAGAACCTCTACCAAGTTCTAATGTTTTTACATACTTATTAACCTCTATTTTATGTCTTACTCCTGTAACAACATATTTACCTGATGTTGTAGGGTCTCTTCTTATTGCTCCTGTAGAATCTAGTTCAAATGCTCTTGCTTGTGCTGAGGGAACAACTAAATTTACAATGTGTCCTAAAGAAACTTCATTAGTTCCTCCTTGAACTTCAACACCGACAGAATATAATGTTCTTATCAAACTTCCGTAAATATTAAATGCTAACCAATCTTTTCTAGAACGAACATCATTTATATCATCACCTGATGTTATAACTTTTCTATTCCCAGAAGAAGATCCTGTTTTTTTATTTGAGACAAATTCTACATTAAAAATATTCTGTTTATTGATTAATTGATTTCCTTCAACGTCAGATACAATATCTGTATAAAAATCTTTATCAATATACTCTACTGAATCTGTATCAATCTTTCGTGTTAAGGGATTTACAAAAGTAAACTCGGTCCTATGTAATCCGTTTTCCGTAGACTCAATATGATTAAAATTATCAAATTTAACTAATTTAGATGCTCGTATTTTGTTTGGTTCTAAATTAGCTTCAACTTTTTGTTCAAAATAAATATCAAATGTTGAATGCCTTCTTGCATCATCTATAAGTTTATCAACGCTACCAAAATAATGCGTACCAATAAATGATTTAGTGGCACTCGTTCCAAAGATTACATCTGATTGTTTTTGAGACTTACCATAAACTGGTATCAGTCTTTCAAAGAAAACAAAATATTTTCTTTTTTTACAACATCTTTGACATAAAAAATCTAAGGCTTTATGAGGATTTAGTCCTGTAGATATAAATGGTTTATCTAAAGTAAAGCTAGGGTCTTCATAAACCAAATCTGAAGGAGACATATGACTATACAAATCTTTTATAACATTTATTATTGATTGTTTTTTGTAACTCTTAAATATATTTTTTCTCATTGACCTAACTAACGCTTTAGAACAAAATACGAGAGTGTAAGAGGCATTAAGAGTTCCTACATCTAATTCATGCTTTACTATTTTGTGAACAACTAAATCTTGTCTAGAAATAAAAATCTCATTTTCAGGAGAACTTACTACAAGTGATATTGTTTCTCCTCCTTTTAACTGAAGTCTTTCCACACCTCCATTTCTATCTAATAAATCAATCGTACCTTGTAATGAAGATGCAAATATATTTTCATAAACTTCTAACTTTTGAAAACTTGGCCTCAAATCTACTTCACCTATGGGTAAAATAGAAATCGAAAGTTTTGATATGTTTGCATCTGCTCCATAACTCTTAGTAGGTAGAACAGGAGAATCCTGAATCAAATTTAAATCATCAACGACCTCATCTATACCTGAAGTATTTTTTCCAAAGAGTGCTGTTATATCGGCCATAATTAGACAACAGGAAGTTTTGTTCTATTTCTAAGAGAAGCCGAAATACTTTTAGCAACACTAGAGGAAAGTATTCTTATAATACCTTTTTGTATATTTTTTCTTGCCTCGTATTCATATTGAGTTTCAGTCGATTTTAATTCATCAGGCAAAGTGTTATAAGTTTCTTCATCTATTATATGTTTCTTAGCGTTATAATGATACAAAACATTTTGTTGGGAAACTGTTATGCTTCCGTATTTTTGTATAATATATTTTTGAAATTGGTCTGTACTTCTTGGCCATTCGTCATAAATGTTATGAATGTTATTTGTCATAAGAATAATCCAATCTAATTCTGAATTATTATAAAATCTTTGGGCAACATTATCAGGCCTTTCACCGTCTTGAACTGCATAAGGAGTATATTTTACACCTTGATATTGTTTAAGTAAATCATTAATATTAAAGTTAATTGAAATGTCGATTGCTTCAAAAAAATCTGTATTATTGATTTTGTAAGCAAATTTTTGAGTGTCGGTAAATAAAGAACTCATAAGATTGTATATCCTTTGTCATGGCTTCTAATTGCAGTTTCTTTAAAGTAATGAATATGTTCAGTTAAACTTAATGATAAAGTTGTTTCAGTTGGATAATATTTTCCATTTGATTCTTTAAAGAAATTTAATTTAGATTCTCCGTAGTCTACATTCATTGCAGTCATTACGCAAAATTCAGATTCAAAAAGACGAATTAACCTATCGCTACTTGGTACATAAAGATCGAGAGCAAATTGTGTCATATCTGGGTAATTAAATAGAAAAGGCTCAGGACCAATTAATCCTAAATCTCTGGCACTATCTGCAATACCCTGGTCATTTTCTACAGATATCTGAAGTTGCTGTTGTTGACTAAGTTCTCCTCCTTCATCTATAACTCTTTGCATTTCACCTGAATCCGCTTCTCTATCAAACATAGGCCTTGATTCTTTACCCATATCAAAATCAGATATTGATGGTGAAGATGCCATTCTAAAAGCTAATACTATATCTCTAACATCTTCAGCTTCTTGAGGGCTTGAAGGTTTCATACTAAATGGTAATTGAAATACTCGGTGAGTAGGACCTTTATATATTAATTGTTGAAATTGATTGAAAGTTTGTCTTAATAAAAATTCAACTTGAGATATTCCTGCACCTCCGGCCGATGTGGCAAATCCTGCTGTTCCTACTAAAGCATCTAAAACAGTTCTCACTATAGAAGATGTAACTGTTTGCCCAATACCACCTATAAGTTCTCCTATTGATTTCAAATCGTCTGGCGTTGTGATTGTGCCTGCAATTCCAGCACCAGCTATATTTTCTTCTGTGGAAAAATTTTGTAAAGAACTAATTGAGATTCCTGCTCCAGGTAAGTGCATAGTAATAGAGTTAGGCAACTCTGATGCGGCAAATCCTTTTGCTGTAGAAAAGTAAAATGTGATGACAGGAATTGCGGCCAGTTGCAGATTATTTCCTAAGAACTGAATATCTTCCCCACTTCTAGGGTGAGTGCCTGTACCTGCGTTCGGATCTGGTGCAAAAAGTGATGTACTCATATAAATATCTTCTTTGTTATTATTGTTATTATTGTTATAAATCTATTTATGTCTTATAAAGGTAAATATTCACCAATCAACGTAAAAAAATATAAAGGCGACCCTACGAAAGTAATTTATAGGTCGTTACTTGAAAGAAGATTTATGGTGTATTGTGATACAAATTCATCAATACTACAATGGAACTCAGAAGAAGTTGTTGTGCCTTATCGCTCACCTTTAGATAATCGTATTCACAGATATTTTGTAGACTTTTGGATAAAGTTTAGAGATAAGAACGGAGATATAAAAACAAATCTAATTGAAATAAAACCTTTTACTCAAACAAAAGAGCCCAAGAGAACAATTAAGAAACATACTAGAAGATTCATAAGAGAAGTTGCTACATGGGGTGTGAATCAAGCTAAATGGAAAGCGGCCGATAACTATTGTAAAGACCGCTTGTGGGAGTTTAAAATTATTACTGAAAAAGAGTTAAAGTAGTCATTTCTTTTTCATGCCACCAAAGATTACATTAGCAATTCTTACAAAATCTTGTTTAGTACCTGTGTTAATTATGTTCTCTAACTTTTTATTAATTGACTGTGCCTTCGCATCTGTTCTTTTAGCATAATGGTCCATAGCCTTAACAACCGCAGATGCAGTAAATAGATCAACTTTCATTTGGCCGTCTTTCATTTTTACAGGCGCATTCTGTTTTTTGGCTACAATTTTTCTAATGACGTCCATGTTTTTTGCTTCATCAACATTATCAAAATCTTCCTCTGAAAGTTTATCTAACTTCTCTTCAGAAATTGTGAATTCATCTTTCTCAAGTTCAGAAGTTTGATTTGAAACAACTTGAAGTATTGACTTTAATAAGTTTTCGTCTTTTTGATTCATTGTGATTCCTTAATGATTATGCATTTCTGATGCAAGAATTTTAAGTTCAGTAACAGGCACGTTTTGTATGATTTCTTTTTCAAACATAACATCATAATGTGTTACTGTTCCGTCATCTAATAACGTATGCTGTTCTGGTATACAAGTTCCAACTCCATGCTCTTTATGTTCTACTTTAGATGCACAGTCATGAGACTTCTTTTTCTTTTTTACGTCTTTCTCTTCAGCAATCGCCTTTAATTTTTCATTGTAAATGTGTTTAAATGTTGACACGTTATTTCTCCTTTAATAGATATTTATTTTTTCTTTTTATTTATAATATTTGAACTTACGAAAAAATAACATAAATACTATTATGTTCGATAATATTTTACTTCAAGGCAATAGGCAAGGAATTACGCCAGCTAGAACTAAGGCCGCAAGGTCATGGTATCGTAATCTGGCGTCTGAATATAATAGAAAAATATCTCCGTCTGAAGCATTGAAAAGAACAAGACCTGTTCAAAAAGTAGATAGAATAAAATTTGGCTACATGTACGCATTCAAGTATGACCCTAAGTTAAAGAAGACTTTACCATACTACGATACATTTCCTTTAATATTTCCTATAGACTTTCAGCAAGGTCATATGTTAGGAATAAACTTTCATTATTTGCCACCAGTTCTTCGTGCAAAATTAATGGACGCAATTTATCCTACAGTTACAAATAAAAAATATGATGATACTACAAGAGTACAAATTTCTTATAGTATATTAAAAAGTGCATCTAAATATAAAGCATTTAAACCTACTGTAAAAATGTATTTACCTAATCACATTAGATCGCAGTTCATAGAGATATATGCCACTCAATGGGATATAGCATTATTTCTACCTACAGCATCTTTCAGAAAAAAATCAATCACACAAGTTTGGGAAGACTCCAGAAGGAAAGCAAAATGAATTTATCACAATTTAGAACAAACATAAAAGATGTAGTTTATCCTAATTTATTTCAAGCAAAAATTGCCATATCTCAAAATCTATCAAATAAAATGAGCAACACAGCAGATGCCCAAGAATTTGTAAACTCATTTCCGTTTCGTTGCGAATCTGCTAACTTCACAGGAAAGACAATTGCTACAGCTATCAATCAAGGTGCTGGTGGACTTTCATTTAAAACACCTACTGAAATAATATATGGAACAACAGACATTTCTGTTATTTGTTCTTCTGATATGATTGAAAGAGATTTTTTTGAAGAGTGGCAAAACATAATTATAGGACACCCTAATAGAGATGCAGAAGACAGAGGACTTATAGAATTTTATACAAATTTTGCTGAAGGCTGTGATTTAACAGTCTCGCAATTTGATTCAAGTTTTACCAATGTTATTTACGCAGAAAAATACTATGACGTTTTTCCTGAAAGCATTACTCCTCTTTCCGTCTCTTGGGAATCTCAAAATACATATCAAAGATTTGGGGTAACTTTTGCATATAGATACTATGATGCAATCGTACCAGAAGGAAGAGTTGAAGTTGGAGAAGTACAATTTTTAGATTAGAAAGTATGAAAGGACATTATGAAATTACCTACAATTGAAACACCAGTTTTTTCACTCACATTACCATCTACAAAAGAAGAGGTTAAGTTTCGCCCCTTTCTTGTAAAAGAACAAAAGATATTAATGATGGCAGTAGAAAGTGGAAACGCTAAAGAAATTATGACAGCGATTAAAAAAGTTTGTAGTCATACTGCAATCACTAAATTAGCTTTTAATGAATTGCCTTCTTTTGACATAGAATATTTTTTCTTAAACCTTCGTGCGAAATCAATTGGTGAGGAAATAGAATTAAATCTATCTCATCAAAATGGTTCTACATGCGAACATGTAACAAAGAAAAAATTAAATTTACTTGATGTAAAGATAATTGAAACAGAAGGCCATAAAGATAATTTTTTAATTGATAAAGACCGAAATCTAGGAGTGAAGATGAATTATCCTCAGATTGATTCTAATCTTTTAGATGACCTTGAAAAGAAAAGTGAAATTGAAATAGCAACAGAAGCCGTTGTAAATTGTGTAGATTATATCTACGACAAAGAACAAATCTTTAAAGGGAAAGATTATAGCAAAGAGGATTTGATAACATTCTTTGAAGGATTGACACAAGACCAATTTCAAAATGTTGCCGCATTCTTCGATTCAATGCCTAAGCTAAAACATGTAGTCAAATGGAAATGCCCGAAGTGCGGTGAAGAAGATGAAATTGTTTTGGAGGGCATCGGAAATTTTTTCGCATTTTGATGGGCAATGAAACATTAGCTAATTATTACAAAACTAATTTTGCATTGATCCATCATCACAAATACAGTTTGTCAGAAATTGAAGATATGATGCCTTTTGAAAGAGACATATACGTCCTCCTTCTCACACAACATCTAGAGAAAGAGAACGAAAGAATTAGAACACAAGAGGCTCAAGCAAAACAAAAACGAAAGAACCTACCGAGAATTTAAACTTCTCGGATTGGCTCGCCTAAATTTTCAAACTTGTTCTCAACAGCGAGAGAGATGAGTTCGTAAAAACGGCTCATCATTCTATCTTTAAGGTCGTAATTTTTCAAACCTAATTTTAAAAACTCTTCAAAGTGTTTTACAGGAACTTCCATCATTGTATCAAAGTCCGCTCCAAGAACTCGTTTAGCGTACTCACCTGCACCACCAAGAGCAAATCTAGGCATTCCCTCGTCAATCATATGTGTAGATTGATGATAATCGTATACGGGATTCACTACCGACATCATATCGTTAAATGACATCTCAAGAACCTCATCATGTAGAGATTCGTAAATCATAGTGTTTTCATCACAAGACATATATTCTCCTCATAAAAAAAATTAAACTTCACATCTCATTGTAACAAACTCAATGAGAAAGTCAAGAAATATTTTGTGTTGCATTTATGCTACAAGCGAGAAATCCTTTGACTTTTTTTGTCATCTTGCTATACTGAAAGTGTAGTAATTGATTAACAATTTTGACTTTCTTACAAGGAGAATATATGTCAAATTTTAGACTGTGTAAAGCAGATGACCAAGAAGAATATGTTTCAAACATATCTTCAAAACTTTCAAAGATGAAAATATCAAAATTCTTTGAGATTGCAAATGTTTGTTCAATCGACAAACAAAGGTACTTCGGTATCATACGAGGTTACAAGTATTACTACACTACGCTATTTGATGTGAAGTATAATGGTGTTCGTAGTTCGCCTGCTTGTGACAATGTTCCAGCAACACCAGATTCAGTACTACTCAATTTACGAGTGAATACTTTCGCTGAGTTAGTAGACAGGGGTTTAAACGTGCCTATGAAAAACTATGCAGGTCAACCTCTTAACGTGACCGACTCTTACAATGCTAGAGTAAAAATACTAGCAGAGTGGAATCAGTTGGTAGATAAAGTTTCAGCATTGACCGAGAAAGGAGTTGCGGCATGAGACTCAAAGATTTAGAAAATAACATTAGTGTCGAGCGTGTAAAAACTAGCAGAGAGGTAGAAGGCAAAACTCTCACAATGATAGGCTCCAATTACTTTGGCGACAAAACGACAATTGTTGTTCAAGACCATGTACGCAATAAAGCATATAGATTCATTGATGATAGAGTCTGTGTAGCTGAAATTGTTTACGCTGAAAATGAATTGACATACATCTATCGCATGATGCCAGTAAATGTTATGTGGAAAGATGTGATTTCATTGAGTGATGATATGCCTGATGCAGAGTATAGTTTTTATACGAATTATATTTTACCACTACTTGAAGAGTGGACAAACAAATTCTATGACACATTTCTTCAAGCAGAAATTCATCTAGAACTTCCTACAATAAACACTCTTAAAAACGAGTATGTGTTTACTGACATGAATGACGATTTGAAAAAAGCAGTAGCAGATGTTCTAGAGAGTTATGGAATCGGAGACCAAGTTGGAAGTCTAGGAGTACAAATCAAAACTGGAGATATTTACTCAGAAAAACTGACAGAAATTTTATAAAACCTTTTCCCTCTTTAATCGTAAGCACTCTGTAAATAGAGTGCTTTTTTTTATTTAAAAAGCATAAATAGAGAAATGCACAATACAACGAGAGAGGGAGAAGTACGATGGCAGGACCAATACTAGGAGTAGCCGCACGAATGATAGCAGGAAGTGCCGCTAAGGGAATATCAAGAGGAGCCAAAGGTGTCGCAAGTTCTATGTCAGATATGTTCTCAGCAAAAACTTCAGGCATTCAATCTATGTATGGAGGTCTTTCTTCAGGAGTAGGTAAAGGCTTAGACTTTGTAAAGCAGATGAAAAAAGAATCTGAAATGAATAGAAGACAAAGTTCGAGAGATAAAAAAGCAAATGACAAAGTAACGAATCAATTTCTCAACATTTCTAATCAACAAGTGTCACAGCTAAAGAATATTAATGACAGTCTGAAAAAAATGATGAAGCAAGATAGAGAACTGTCTGAAGATAGAAAAGATGATGATGATGGATTGATTGAAAAAGGTATAAAAGGCACAGCAGGAATTGTAGGAAAGATATTAAAGTTTATCGGAGGTACTGCAATTGTAGGGCTTGGACTTTCTTCGGGTATGCTAAGAAAGAATTTAGCGAATCGCAGAACATTTAATACGTCAATGCGTAATTTGGGAACCCCGCAGGTAAGTGGAGCCGATATAAACCGAGGTAAACCACAACTAGTAGCCGATATTACGGCCCACCAGCAAAATCTAAACACGGCCAAATTGCTCTCAGACATACGCAACACTAATGCCAGCATTGCCGTTAACCAAAGACAACTGGCCACCGCCCAGAGATTGGCCATCCGCCGAGTAAAACGGAAACGCCCGGAGGAAATGACTACCGCGGAATACGTTAGGTCCGCCGAGGCACAGGCCGCCACCAACCTGGACAAAATTACGGAGGGTGTAATTAAAGGTATACTCTCGGATAAGGTGTCGGACTTCTATGGCGGCCGAAGAAAAGTAACACAAAGGCAAGCCGAAAGAAGAGGATTTGCCGGGCAACAGCTTGGTGAGATACTTGACTTGGGCGAAGGCTCCTCCGAACTGGCCCAAAAAATATTCGGTAAGAAATATGGACGTAGGTATGAGCGTGAATTTAATAAGTTAGGGCAAGTATACTTACAAGCATTCACAGAAAAGACAGCGGATTCAGTATTTGGAGCTTTCGGAGGGTCTCAACAGGAAAATCGGACGTTACTCTCACAGGTTATTGGCAACTATGCAAAGGGTAATAAGAAATTAGCTAAGGAACAGGTCATTTTCAAGATGACTGGCATACCTACTGGCCTTGAATCCCTTTCACAATCACTTGGTTTTGGTGGAACAGAGGGGGCGGTCAACTTTTTAGCTGATGCAGGTGGCTCCTTTATAGGCGATATCTCTAAAAATATACTTGGTGTTGATTTATTTGGTGAGGATAAGACTACTAATACCAGCGTACAGAAGATTGGCGGCCTTGAATCCGTGAAAACCGTAAATGGGGCCGCCCTGGTCAAGGTGGTTAATGGCAGAGACATGGGAGGTTCAGTAATGTCTGCTCTTAGTTCTGCCTCTGGGGCCGATGACGGATTAGGTTTGGGCAACTTAAAGCTGGCCACAACGGGATTCGGCGGTCCTCTCGATAAAACACGGCAGGCACGCCAACGAGTTCAAGAGAAAGAGAGGGACTTAGTCCAAGAGGATCAACTGACTGGTTTAAAGGGTATTGAAAATACGTCACAAAGCAACACAAAAGACATTGTTGAAACGCAACAAAGAGGAACATTCGCTCTACTTGATGGTCTTCGTAATTTAGGTAGTAATATCTTTACATCTATATCTTCTATACTCAGTCGTATGGGTGGAGGAGGAGGAGGAGGTGGAGGATTTACTATACCTGGCATGTTCGATACTGGTAATATGTTTTTGAATGCCGCTTCTCAAATTGGTAGTGCTTATGCTATTAATTATGCTACAAAAGGAATAAAAGACCCTGCCTTGAGGGCTGCCGCACAGATTGGTGGTCAACTTGCTTTTAACAAATACGTCATGCCTAAGATATTCAATAGTTCAGCTGGAAGTTCATTTTTGGGTTCTTTTGGGAATTTCGGTAAAGGATTTTCAACTGGTATTCAAGGTGGTTCTTCATTTGTTGGTGCTTCTACTTCTTATAATGTAGGAGTAACTGCTGGTAAAGTGGCTCCCTACGCTGATGCAATCATTAAACTTGCTCAAGGTGATGTAAAATCTGCGGCATTCTCTGCTATGGGGACTAAGATTGGTTTAGTAGTAAGTGGAGGTAATCCTGTAGGTGCTGTAATTGGTACTGTTATAGGTAACTTTGTTGGTGGTTTGTTTGGCAAGGAGAAAAAACCTAAGCCTCATATAAGAAGTGACTATGCTATAGTTTTAGAAGGTAATAATAATCCAGATGCGGCTCAAGAAGTCTTTACACATAATCGTATGAATTTGTATAAGCCAGATATGGTGCAAAAAGTTTCGGACCTCTCTCGTAGACTGACAATAGCGGCTTTCAATGCGGCAAAGACAATTGAAGCTACTACAGGACAAGCATCTATTGGTACTCACATATACGTTATGGTTGATGAGATTACTTTTAAGAAAATGGGTTCTGTTCAAATCAAGTTTCTAAATGAGCCTAATTATAAAGGGGAAAGGCGTCTGATTCAAGGCTCTCTCGCTTCTCCTGTTGAAAGTAAATTAGAATACGGTGTTACTGACAGAATCATAGATAAGAGTCTTCCTTATTATGCATCTAAGGTTGTGGCATTTGTAAAGAAAGCATATAAGAGTGGAAGAACAGAAAATGAGCAAAGTAAAATAGAAAAAGCAATTCAAGAAAATTTTCGTAATGTAGATACAGAAATGTTGACAACTGGTCTTACTGCAAATCTTACTACTGGTACTACTCGTCTTAACCCTAATCTCTCTAAAGGGATTTACGGCAATACAAAAGCTGACGATAATGCAATGTTTAAAATGGCTGAAAGATTGCGTGAAAATGCACCAAAGGCTGGAGCAACTGGCAATCGAATGATTTTCTCTCTACAGGATAATAAGTATGTTGAAGCTCCATTCACTACCACATCTAAGAGTATAGGATATGGTATGACAAGTACCAGTAAGGTTTATGATAACACAGCAATTGGTGTTGATGCACAAGGCAATATAATTCAAAATGTTGAAGGTGCTTTTAGTATTAAAGATGGTAAATACGGAAGTAGGGCTACACCTGCAAGTGCGATTGATATAAAAGATATTCTGGAGCATACAAAAACAAATCCTCTTGTAATTGATAGTGCCCCTGTTGGCGACCAATCATTTTTATCGCCAACTGAAGAACCGCCTGTAAGTGTTGTTACTGACAATTCAACAAACACAAATCAACCAGTAACGATTATCAATAATAATATATCATCTTACGACCAAATTCGATTTACAGATACAAACACATAAAAAAATGGGCACCCCGAAAGGTGCCCTAAGGTACAACACAAGGAGAAACTTATATTAGTAGCTAAGTTCTGGATAATCGTCTGGGTCTAACTGCATCTCATAACAAGGTTCTGATTTCTCTGGAGAAGACTTTTTCACAAAATCGTCCCATTCCCAAAGAAGAATTTTTTCATACTGCTTTTGCAACTTCTCATGAATCACTTGATAAATTGGATTCGTTGCTATAACTCCTATATCAACTTCACACCAACTCTCGTTATCAACTTTTCCGTTCACAAATAGCGGTGCTGAAAATAAGGTATCATCAACTAATTTATAGGCACTACCTGTTTCATTGTGAAATAAAATCAGTTCTTTCATTTTTTTCTCCCTATACTAATGTTGCTGTTGTCTCAACAGAATAAGAACTATATCCCCAACTATCTGCTACAGGATTAAAAACTCCAGTATCTCTAGATTCATTTTTGAACAACTTAACGTAGCCTTTTTTCTCAAGAGACTCTAGAGTACGCATTGGAATTCCGTAGGCTGTTGGCTTATCTCGCCAACTATTTAAAACGCTATGATTGAAAGTACAGCCTTGTTCACCGTCTTTAAACTTCTCTGGGTATCGCTTGGCTTTTTCAACGATTTTATCATACGCTTTTTGTTGTTTCTCAGTTAGTGGTTTTTTTATCATTTTCTCTCTTTCGTGTTGTTTTAACTACACTTTCAGTATAGCAAATTCAACAAAAAAGTCAAGGATTATCTACGCATATTTGCTTGGTCTTTAGCTTCATCATCAGTAAATACGGGAACAGCATTGCTTTTATGCAACGTGCCTATTCCTTTGATAGCTGTGCCTGTGTAGTATTGCGTATCTTTTTTAACTGCTACATAATCACCAGAATTAAGTGACGGAGGTCTGTAAGTCTCTCTAGGAGGACATGAGGTAACAATCTCTGCTGGTGTAGTATTACCTATCAGCTTCACCTTTTTAACTTTGTTTTTCTTTAGCATTTTTCTGGTGCTTTTCGACCATCTATGCCCTGTATAAAACATACTCATATGAAAGCCTTTTGATTAGTGTATTCGTTTATATAATATCTGAGGTCTACAAGACGGTCCATCTCACCTGCACCATGGTCACGCTCAATGAATCGCCAACCATTATCCCAAATGTAAATGTAATCTACATCTTCTTGAGTAAAAGCCCAGTAACGTAAACTCTCTTCATCTTTAAGTAGTGCCGCTGGTATCTCAGGGAAAACATCTTTCTTTGTCTCAA
>MDTB01067624.1_pt1 | contig 51590 bp, 59 predicted proteins | sample 811161 | NCBI WGS metagenome assembly MDTB01 (sample SAMN05326650, study PRJNA326480) | marine metagenome | isolation source: seawater | place: Mediterranean Sea | collected 2009
CCACTATTAATTTGTGTATCGCCAGTATCGTTAGTGTATTGCACCATCGCTTGAACGTCAGAAATTAAGTTGTCGTAGCCTTCGTTGTTGCCGCCGTAAGTTGCTTCAACAAATCCACTTTTCTTATCGCCAACGTATAAGTTAATGTTTCCGTCTGCGCCCATTCTAATAGAAATGTCGCCTTTAAGTTCGTCTTGCATGGAAGACGGTAAGGTGGCGACCATTTGCATAACAGCGTTTCTAGCCTTCTCTGTATTAACGTAAGCCTCATTTTGAAACTTATCACCAAAGTACAACCTAAAAGGTTTGTGCTGACCATCGTAAGTTACATCTACTTTTTTGCCGTCTGGTGTGTAAACGTAATCAGAAAATGGTAACGTACCGTCGCCGTTAACAGTAAACTTTAAGTCAGATAAATCTGTGTCTGCTGTAGCGCTGTCACTCGCTGCGACTTCTTCATCTGTTACTAGCTCTTCTACTTCCGATAAATGACGATCATCTTCTCTATTGTCGCTTCTTCTATCTTTATTTCGCTGCACAAACTCTTGATGCCGCCTCATGTTTTCAGCTTTTTGTTCGTCAGTTAAATCGTCATTGCTAAAAAAATCAGCAATGTTGTTGAAAGGATTACCGTCGTTGTCTGTATCAACGGTTGCCATGGTTGCTGCGCCCAACAAAGTTGGAACAGGAGCAAGCATTAAACCAGCTACGTTAAGTACAGAACGAAACGGGCTGTCAGATGATGGCATTAAGTTACCAGCAAATCGTTCGCCCCATGTGCTGTCATTTGTTTTACTACTTCTATCGTTAGGTCGATCATTTCTATTTCGATTGTTTGCAGTTAAAAAACTACCGTCGCCGTCAACATCTAATGCGCCACCCAAGTAACCATCGTTAACGCCTTCAACAATGTTCATCTCTTGACCAAGAAAGTTGCGTGTTACACCTTCCGCGTCTGTGGTTGTCCACATTGAACCATCGCCATCACGATCAAGACCCAGAAAAGAACTTTCACGGTTGGCGTCTCTTTCAGCATCTGTTAACACTCCGCGACCTTGTGGGCTGTAACTGCTACTGCTTCCTTTGTTTTCTTCTTCTGCATAGTTTGTAGTATAGCTTTTGCCACCGTAGCTAAACGTACCGCCAGAACCTTGTTCTTTTCTGGCCTCTGCAAAAGCTTCTCCAAAGGTTTGTTCATTGGGATTGTTTTCAGTGTAAAACTCATACAAACCAGTTGATGGATTAATTGTTCCTGAACCTATTTCTTTTAAAAAACGCAATTCGTCGGGGGTGACGTGTACTAATTCACTGTCACCTTTCCGACCTAGTTTGCTAAGCTCAAAGGCTTGTCGCTTTAGATTATTAGACATTTAAAATCGCCGCCGCTATTGTGACTTCCAAATCTTGTGCGCTGTTAGAAGACGTAACTTCCACAGCAATTTCTTTTGATGTTGTGGTTGCATCTACTTGTACTGATGCACTTAGGTTTTGTTCTGTAAGTGTGCTTGATACAGACACCAAGTTACTTGCCGACAAAACAATGCCGTTGACTTTAAGCTGAATGTTGCAAGTACCCGAAGTTGTTTTAGCAGCAATAGCATCAAGTCTAATAGTTTGTTTAAATCCGCGAGTAATTACAATTGGCCCGTTACTTATTGAGCCTGTGGTAAACTTATAAAAAGACCGCGTGGCAAAAATATTTGGTAGCTGCGCAACTGGTATTTGCGCATCTTGATTTAACTGAGCAACGCCGTTTGCCGCCCCCATGTAAGTTTTTGGGACTAACGCAGTTTGGTCAACGTCAGAAAACTCTAAGCCACCACCTGTTGAGTTAACTCTCAAAAATTGTAAAGCGTTACTTACGGTAAAAGCTGGGATGCCTGTGTCGGGTGATGTAAGCAACCAACCTGTACCGTTGTAAAATTTTAGAACGTTAGGTGAGGATGCAGTATCGACCCAAAGATCGCCAGCATTTGGTGACGAAGGAGCAGTTGCACTAACGTACACGCGCCCCCTGTTTTGCGTCAACGCTGTGAGATTGTTAATCTTTTGCTGTGGTATTTCATCGTTAGCTATCGACAGTTTGGTGAAAGGAATAAGACCGCCAGACGTATAGGTGTCTTCTGTCATTAACCCACTAACTTTAACCTGTGTTGTGTCTTCAACGCGCAAAAATGTAATTAAGTCTCCAAGAACCAATGATTGTGTGAACGTAACTGTCGATTGCGCTGGGCTAGTTGTGTAGTCGTTCGACGATCCTTCGCGCTGCAACACACCGTTTCGATAAATCATAATAGATTGATCTGCTGTATGAACGTATGGAAACACCGCTTGGTTTGCATTGGCTGTAACTTCTGTTCTTGCAAACCCAGAAGCGTTAGCACCTTGTACTTTAAATATCGTAACAACATCGCCAGCAGTTGCACCGCTAGCAAGCGTAACTGTGTTTGCTGTACTGCTATTTGTTATTGCAGTAGACGCTTGAAGCGCACCGTTTATATAAGCTAATATTGCGTCGGAGCTATCGTGAGCGTAAGAAAATTGTGTTTGAGCAGCCGTAGCAATAAAATCTGTTCTACCGTTAAAGATAGGAGCGCCGATTGTACCAACGTCCCTACCTGATGCACCTCTTATTTCAGTCGCTGTTGACAAGGTTTGCCAGCCCTCGTTGGCGTCAGTGTATGTACCCACTCGATATTGCAAACCCAAAGAACTATCGTTGCGAAGTTCTACAACGCCAGTAACTGTTCCTGATGTATTAAACAACTTTAACAACAATTCAGAAATTGTGTTATCGCCTAGTTCGGATGCGTTTATGTATCGAACAATGTTTTCGATGTCAGCGCCAATGTTTCCGCTGCTAGTATGATTTCCTGGGTATAATACTTTTAGCCGTGCCATTTTATTTGTCCTTATGAGTTAGAAATGCAAAAGAGATAATCGTGATGTTGCTCTCTTGATCTGTTTCCTCAGTTCTAAATCGGAGCATCACTCCCCGAAAAACGTGGTTAAAGGGGAAAGTGTAGTCAGCTTTTAAAGGCTGATCGCCCCAAAGCTTATCACCTTCAAGCCTGTCTAAGTTTACTTCTAGCGAGGCCATGTCCGTTCCGTTTTCATCAAACGCATCAACAAAAAACCGACCTGTACCAGAAGCTTGAATTATAAATGTGTGACAACGTTTTGTTGCCATAAAATCTCCCAACCATAGCACTGGTGTTTCAGCCACCATCTGAGAGCGCCGCAAATCAGCAGTCCCTGTTTCTATAGAGAAAGACCTATCAAGCGTTTCATAAACGCCATCACTTGTTCCCATCATTAAGCGGCCACCAAGAAAGTCGCCGCATCTAGGGAAAAGTGTATCTCCAAGCTGAAAGTTAACAGCTTCATAACCCTGTCTAAAATTCATAGAAAGACGCTTGGTTAACTGATTACCTTTGCGTGGAAAGAAAACGTGATATGTTTGGGTGTCACTGTCGTACACTGCTTTAATAGCAGATTGGTCTGGTGTTGTTTTAACAAGCTCTTGATAAAGCGGTTCTATCTCTTCAGACAAAGACGCTTCCGCAATAGTCACCCCATTTTGTTCTGAACGCATAATAGAGTGAATACCCCGACGTGAACAAAACAAAAGGTCAGAACCAGCGTTAGCAATTGTGCCGTGTGCTATACAACCAATGCGAAGATTAGCACGGCTATCTAATGACCATTGTGTGTAGTCTGGGTCTAAAATGTAAACTAATGTTTGGTCGTTTGTGAACACAGCCAAACGGTTTGCTTCAAATGTACCAAGACCCGTAATGACATCAGCCGTACCAATAAGATCGCTGATGTCTATAAAGAAAGCTTTGGCCGTTGAGGTGTCGCTTTCTTCGTCAGTAAAAATGTTAGGATCATCAACCCTACTAAACTTAATTACATTTGGCTCGTTTTTAAATCCAGCAATAGCTAATCGTCTTTGAATAGCAACGCCAAATGATGGCCTTGCGTTGGCTGTTGAAACCCCAAAGTTTGTACCGTTAAAGTCTTTAATAGGGTTGTCGGCACTAAAAATTCTTACACGACCTTTAAAGTTTGTCATGTGAACAACTGCGCCTTTTTCGTAAGCGCCGTCTAATCTTACGGCAGTATCAGAAACTAAATTAACTTTGGCACTATCTTCTTCTGCAAAGACTAAGTTTTCTCTGCTCCAAAAACGTAATGCAGTAATTGGAAACCGAGACGCTTGAACATACAAATAACTAGCTGGATCGCGTGACAATTGCCCACGGTAATCAACGCTACAGTTTTCTAAGTTCCAAAAGTGTTGGTTTTCTTTTGTCTCCATAGCAGTAATGTCGTGCGAACGGTCAATACCTCTAAAACCGTAGTAGGTATTCTCGTTTGATTTGACAGCTATTGGAGCATAAGAAAGCCTAGACATTAGTAACTATTCGACGAAACCGTGGTTACGTTCCCTGATGTTGTGGTTGTGGTTGTAGTAGTTGTGCCAGTTGTAGCGTCGGTTGTAGTTGTGCTTTTAGTCGTTGCTGGTTTGTAAGCTTTGTTGCTACCACCGTCTGTAATCTCTATACAAATTTCTTTGTTGCCATATTTTCTTTCGTAAAGAATATCAGACATATTGGATTGATACAGACGCATTGCCAGCACTGCTTTCTCACTAGCTTGCTGGATCATGTAATGTGCCGTCAGCCCATCAATCATAATAATATCAGGCACAGCGCGAGTTTGCGTTTGGTCTATATAATAATCAATGTCGCCGCCTTCCCAATATGGGTGGCGACGTATATCTTCGATAACCCTGTTAGCAAGTTCAATCATCAGCATCATAACCTCACCATCTACTCTTGCTGGTGAAAAGTTACCTGATCTAACAAGTGCGCTGCGTACTAAACTCTCTAACGGTGATTGAGAGTTTCTTCCAGCGGCAAACGGTTTTTGTACTGAATACTCTGCCATCAGTCGTCCTCAACTGGTATAATCCGACCTGACCAAACGTGGTGGTGCTTCTTCATTGCTTCAGATAACCTCGTTGGAACTTTCCAAGTAACGTATGCTCTGTCAGTGTCCCAAACACCTCTAACTCGCGCTTCATCCCCAAGACGCACATCATAAGCTGCGTTCTCTGGGTTTGCGCTTACGAACCATGAAAAGTCTGGGGCAATAGTTGTTTTAGCTTTTGCCTGTTTTGCTTTCTTTGGTGCTTGTTCATACGCTTCATTAATGTCAGGTGTAGAAGGATCATCCTTTAAGTAATGACCTTTTGAATTTCTTGCTCGCTTTGCAGCCATAATAATTACACTCCTTTATTGGGTCATAATTATTTATGGTCTGAATTTTCTAAGTAGTCGTCCCTACCCTTGGCTGCATCTGATCTTTAGGTAAGTAAACATAAACGTGAGCGTTACATTCTGGGCAGCTAAGATTTGTTACCATTGAATAAAAGTCTTCTTCTTTATCAATGTCGTGATCGCCACCCCAAATTAGCGGTGTTGCGCAGTGCCAGCATTTCATGTGCATAGTCTTTCTCCTAAAAAAAAGGGGCGCAAAATAGCGCCCCCTTTCGTGTCATGTACTCGACCTACTCATTAGGTCAATGTTGTCCAGTTTTTGATGAAAGTATGAACTTTGTCCTGAGTAAGCTCTAAGCCACACTCAGTTAAATATTCATGCTTCTTAGCATCAAGGTCTGGTGCTTGACGATCCCTTAACAACTGAGTGTCACGACCATCTAGGAAGCGATACTTCAAGTAAGGGAAGTCTAAGATAATCATAGCATTATCCATTCCTGGGACTTGACGGAACTGCGGATGCAGATGAACCATTAAATCACCAGCGAAAGTGGAATAATTAGTAAAATTAATGCCATAAGTGTCGTCGATTTGTGTCGGTGACCAGCGGTTTTTACCGATCTTCTGAAGGTGTCCAGCAATTTTAGCGCCACAGAAAGCAAGCTTCTGTTTTGATCCAAATGCAAAGATGTCTTCAATTAAGAAACGATCAAACTGATCTTCTGACATAGAGCTTGAAGCTGTTGATCTGTCGATAACGTTAGATAGCGTTGTCGTTAGACCGCCAGTAAAGCGTCTTGGCTGCGAAGTGCTGCCGTTGCTTTCATGCTTCTTGCCAAAAAACATGGCTCTTTCGATGTCTGACATGTGCATCTTCAACGCTTTGGTAGCCATTTCGTCTTCTTTGTCGCCAGTTCTTAAATTTGTGGCGTTCAAAGTTTCTGTGACTTGAAAGCTGGTACGAAAGATTTGCGTGAAGTTCGTAGCAACGCTAGCATCAAAGCTGACGCCAGTTGGACTTGACGCGCCTTCTTCGTATGCTGACCCTGCGATGAACAACATAGCGTCATCCGCAATAGTATGTGATGTACCACCAATGTTACGTTCAACGGTAAGACCTGTTGCCGTACTGTCAGCAGTACAACGCATAACCTCACCAGTTTGACTGTTAACAATGATTGTTCCAGCTACAGCAAATAGATTGTCGTTACCAGCATCAACGGTAATTGCCGTTGTGCTTGCAGATGCTACAGCACCATTTACTGACAACTTCCGATCTGGTAATTCGTCTCTGAAGTTTTTGTACTCTGGATCATCAGTGCCTTCCGAAGAAGTCATTGATAACAATGCGTTAAGGGGAGCCGACCCGTTGGGTTCCAACAGTGTGAACATTTCCCGATAGTTCTTAGGGCGAAAGTCGTTAGTAAACTGACCTGTACCCCGTAAGCCTTGAATAGCCGCCATGACTAATTCTCCTGTCTATAGGTTACAAAATTATATTTTTGGTCACTTACGTTTTTTTCGGATCAATCACGCCAAAAAACACAGCCTTCCAGTACCCGATTAACGGAGCCGTAGCGCCTCGGTTACTTAGAATAATACATACAGGGGGAAAACTGTCGTCCCTGTTTTTAACCTATTCTATTTTTCATTGCACTATCTGCCAATCTGTCAAACTGTGCTTGGCTAGCTGATTTGCGAGAAGCTTTAGGGGCATTGGCCCCACCACCTGATGGTGCGCTTGAAGTTAGGTATGATTGACGACGCTTTGCCATTTCTTGCAAACGACTAAACTCTGGGCTGTTGCGATTGTTTTTAAAGTCAGCAACAACTTTTTCTGTCAATCCTCTGTCAGCAAAATCTTCTGCTGTATATCCACGTTCACCAGCATAGGCCATAAATGCTTTGGCATCGTTATCTGCTAACCCATTGGCTTGCTGTGCGGCATTAAGGTTGTTTGCAATTGTCTGTCGTATAGATGCTGCCCTGTCTGTTTGAGCATTATTTGCTGCTCTCTGACCCATTTGAGCAGCCCCTTGTGCGCCTTGCATCATGTTCTGCATGGCTACAGTTTGCGCTTGGATTTGCTGTTCCATTCTGTTCATGCGCTCTGCTGCTTCTCGATATCCTGGGGGTAATGTGATTGCGTTTTCATCTTCATATTTAGAAAATTCATCTTGCATATTACGCTGCATAGAAGATGGTTGCGATGGTGGTCTTCCTGATGCAACGCCAGCTTCTGGGTCACGTCGCTCACGGCCCATCTGCGTGTTCTTAGTCATAGCTTTTGCGCCAGCTTCTAAAAACTTTGCTACCTGTTCTGGTGAATACTTTTTACCGTTAGACGGGTTCATCAAACCTTCGACTAGTTTATTGATGGGAGCATTTACTTGGTTCTTATAGTTAAGGTCTTTATAACGCTCAAATGTTCCAGCTATTTGTTGCGGTGTAAGCTGGCGTGTCTGATCGCCCATCTTAACGGAATACATAATAGCTTCTTCTTGCTGCTTATCGCCTTCGGTTTTAGGCGAGGCTTGCTTTGCAGCTTGCTCTTGTACCGTTGGTTCTTTGCTAGGTTCGGGTTTTTTCTGTGGTGCGGCTGGCGCTGCTGCTGCTGGTTGGTCGCCCAATTGTTTCGCAACAATGCGCTCAAGCATAGGGTCTTTCTCTGCCATTTTTTAGTCTCCTTCATCTGATGGGCCTTGGCGCATCGTGTTTTCTAGGGTTAGATCACCTTCTAGCTTCACTATTAACTTTGATGGTAAATTTAATAATTGTTCTGCTGCCCATATTGCACCGCGTTGAAAGTCCATTTGCTGTTGCGTCATGTCAGCTTTACGAGCCATTAAGAGAGCAAGTTGTAAAATTTCACTCTCCATAACCTTGTTAATTTCTGACCAGCCTTTACTGCTGGCTAATGTTTTTAAATGTTTGATTTGAGCTTCAGTTGTCATTTAGATTTTTTAGTTACCAATCCTTTTGGTTTGCTTTTTTTAATAGGCTTTCCAGCGTGAATTGTCTTGAAAGCTTTACTCTTTCCTTCGTTCTTCTTGCTATGTGCCACGGCTCAATCTCCTTTTAAGCAATATCTTTGTATTCTGTTGAAGTGTCGTCCCTATTTAAAACTCCATCTACGCTAAACTTATCCTGATAGTGTTCAGTAGTTTTTAAATTAGCATTACACGAAAAGATTATACGCTCTTTGTCGTCAAGGTGCGCCGTTGTATAATGAGGTATAAAAGATGGAAATATTATCATCATCCCTTTTAAGGGCTGAACAAAAACACTGTCTGTCATTAACCCAAACCCTGACATGTGGTTCATTGCATAAGATGGGTACATTGGATTTTTAAAGATAATTCTTCCTGTATCATCTGAAGCATCGCCATAAAATACGCAGCTTAGATTTGAATTAGGATGTATATGCTCTGGAACATAATGCCCATTTCCGTAGATAGTACACCAAGAGTTTCCAATATCGAAAGAACAAGCCTTTTTAGCAAACATATCTAGGTACTTAGAATATTGCTCAATAGCCGCTTTATGTATGAAGTTAAACTCTGGCTCGTCAGCTAGATTTGATTTTGCAAAAGAAGTGTAGCCATACTTGTCATATTCACTTCTATCCTTTGCAAGTCTAGCTTCTCGCCAAGCATCAGAAACCAAACCACCGTGGTCGTCTTCATCACGTTTTTTGCGAGAGAGTTCGCAGAACTTATCTGCAATCTCTACTCCGTTTTCTATTTCTTCAACAAGGATGGGTGCGCCGAAGCTGTCGATTACAGGGTCACGAAACATCCCATTCCTCTCCCAAAGCTTTTTGAATTTTTTGGTTAATTATGTCTGCGTCTTCTAAGGCGAGAATGTAACCGCCTTCGTGACTTAACATAACCTTGGTGTACCAAATCATTCTAGCTTCATCGGGATGGGTAGGGTCTTCGACAATTCTTTCGCTCATAGTTGCAGCAAAGTTTTCAACGTCTGCATAGCATTTTTTACCGTTAACATCAGTGTAAGAAATAATCTTCATAAATTTTATTCTCCGTCATTTTCAGCATCAAGTGTTGCTTGTTCAGTGGGTGAAAGAGGCATAGCTGGAATGTTTGTATCGTCCATGTCCTCGGGGAAAGAAGCTGGCAAATCTCGTAAGGCTTGCCTGTAAGTAAGCCATTCGCCACGCTTGCTATTAAAATCAGACCAAGATGTAGCCTTGTCTAAAATTTGCATAAGCTCTACATCAGAAAGACTTAGTTTTGCATTTCTTGTTGCGCGAACTGTATCTTCAAAAGCCATGTAAGCCTCCTATTGTTGCTGATCTATTTCTACACGTTCAGTAGTGTATCTGTTCGGGAATTGTCGCTGTGCGCCACCTACGGAACCCCATATAATGCGTACACATCCTGGGCCACCTCGACCCCCAGCATTCGTACTTGAGCCTGATCCCCCTCCACCACCGCCATGCGTACCACCTGAAGCAGCGTAGTTAGTGTTTTCGAAGTGGCCTCGGCCTGTGTATGGATTTTCGCCCCAATCACCACGAGTACCGCCCGATCCACCACCACCGCCATAGCGATAACCGTGAGAACCCATTTGGGAATAGGAGTTGTTGTTACTGTTGGAGTGTGCTGAACCATATAAAGCACCAAAATCTTGCAACCCTACTCCGTTACCATCTGCGCCAGTTCCACCGCCCCCTGATCCACCCCATGTGGACGAATAGCTACGACCATTATTAGCCCCACCTGAGTTGTTAGAGCTACCACCCTGATCGCCACCACCATAGCCATGATTTCGATAGCCAGCCGCGCCGCCACCATATCCGTAGCTATTAGTCCAACCAGCATACCAAGCTCCGTAAGTGCCGTATCCTTGTGATGCGCTTCCGCTTCCTGCGTCTTGCTGAGTGTTGTGCTGTGGATTTGATGAATGTGACAAAGTTGAGGGATTACCGCTTGGAGTGTTTGGGTTGCTTGGAGTGCTGCTACTGTTTGCTCTGGAAGAACCAAGCCAACCGTATGGAGCGGATCGACCTGAGTAGTGACCGCCGCCCCATCCAATAACAATGTACTCGTTATTACTGTCTCTTAGAAGAAAGCTATCACCAGAATGGTATTGGTTGTTACTATCAACGCGATACCTCGAAATGCCAATAGCAACCGTAAATGTTTCTCCTGGGGTACAAGTAACTTGGTTACAGTAAGCTAGACCCCCACCACCGCCGCCATTAGCACTCCAATTATATGCACCCCCAGAACCAGCACCGATAGCGACAACAGAAAACTGATTTACGCCGTTTGGTACAGTCCATGTATAAATTTGCTGAATACCGTTTGAGCTTGTTACAAATTGGTTTTGCCAGTTTGTCGTCATATAAGCTTGAGTACCAGTTTGGCCTTGGTAACTTCCAACACTATTGTAACTATCTATGTAAGTCACGACACCGTTGTATGTACTGCTATATGGAGTGCTGCTTCGACCTCTATTAGTAATATAGTTAAGCGCACCTTGGTTAATTCCAAAGTTATGCCAATAAGAACCGTCACGTTGGGTCGGGTCACCAGAAGTTCGCCAGTCGCCACCATTGTAGTCTACGTGTGCGTTTATTGGCCCGAAATACCTAGAACCGTAAGGATTACCATAGGAGATATTCTTAGTAAAAGTAGTGTCGTGAAATCCATAAGCCCCCAAATTTATTTCTATAGTAAAGCTGTGTGCGGCAGCATTAATCTCACCAGTAGCACCTACATTTTCAACATAAACACGACCAGCATTTGCACCTGTTTTTTCTATTTGAGGTGTAATTCCTGTAGCAAATCCACTTACATTTTTTATATTATAATCTGTAGCTTGCGAAGCCGTAACCGTATCTGTTAGATACTGTTTTGCAGATGTATTTTGAATAATTTTGTCAACTAAAATGTTTAGGCTAGTATAAACTGGCGTTGTGTTTTGAGGCCATACATCTAATTCATAGTCGATGTAGAATGTTGACCAACCGCCTTGATTTACAGCAAAACGAAACTTGTATGTCCCAATCGTTGCGCTGCTAGAGATTGTGACTTGCTGAAATTGAACATACCCAAAACTACCATCGCCCTGATCGGCGTTTGTGTTGAACGTTAGACCACTTGGTACGCTACTGCTATATCCAGTAGGTAATTCATCAGCAGCAGTTACTTGAGTTATGTTTGCGTTAGGTGCTTCAAAAGAGTGTTCAAATAAAACGTAGCTTTCAGTTTGTAAGGCTGCTGTAACTGCTAGACCAGCTTCAACGCTAAGCTTTATAGGGTTAGGAACTTCTTTAGTCCCAGGAGTGTAGAGTACGCCTTGACCACCTATTGAAGTATGGTTGGTGTCGCGCCGCATGACCCGAACATTTCCCGATGCCGCACCGCCGCCCCCAGCAATGTTGTAGTCACTGCTGTTGATTTGATAACTACGTCTTTTCTTAGCCATGCTATTATTCCTCTATGCCGTAAACTCGCACAATGATGTTGTCTTGATCTGTAGTAACTACAAACTGCTCACCAGCAGATGCCATGATACCCGTGCGTTCTAAAATTTCGTTTGAAGATATTTCTGCTTTGTCAAACTTGTCTGACTGTGGAAGGAGAAAGAAACGTTTTTCACGCATGTAGTCTTCGCCGTTAAAGAAAAGATCGTACTTACGATTTGCGTCACCATTGCTTTCAGTCCAAACAGTTGTTGTCGCCAAACAAGTCTGATCGTCATGTGGGTCGGTTGTTGGCTCGTCTACGATTGATACGGCTTGGCCCATGCCAGTATGTGCATGGCAGTATGTGTAGAGTGTGTTTGGTGCGTTTGACGGCACTGTCCATTCGATCACTCTTGCTTCACCGTTATAAGTTGCGTGATTGGTGTTCCAATCTGCTACCGTTGTTGTGACTGATGTGTAGTCGCCAGTAGATGATGGATTGCCCATTTGCCAAGTCATGCCGCTTGTGTAAGCTGTACCGCCGCCATGCGTACCGTCAGACGTTGTAGAGAAGTTTAACGGGTGTCCGTTGTTGCCAGTATGTATCTGGTAGATACGATACGTTCTACCCCTAACAAAAGTTAACTCGTTTACAGAAGTGCTGTAAGTAAGTTCATGGAACTTATTAGACCCACCTATTGAAGAAACGCCCATGCCCACTGGGAACTTAGCGTAGTGCTTAGATTGCGTCCAAGTGACGCCAAGGTCTGATGTGCTGTACTTTTGACCGCCAGATACAACTAATACAAGGTTTGTACTTTCGGCTCGAACATCGACAACCATAGAGTTTGTTACCCCTGTTGGGAAGTCAAACACTGTGTAACCTGTTGTTGGTAGCGGTGATGCAGTTGTATAATCTGCATATGCTATTTTACCACCTGAGTAAGCAATGTAAATTTTACCGTCTGTTGCGTTTGACGCTATTGCGGCTGCACCAATCATGTGACCGCTTACGCCTGTTGGCGGTGACATAGAGTTAGATGTAAACTCAGCCTGTGCCTCTGGCGTATCGTCGTTCGATATGTAGTTAAAGCCTGTTGAAGTACCAACGATAAATCTTTCTGCGTTAGTTTTAACACCAGCAATCTTTGTGATCGCACCCAAGCCCCAAGTAAACGCAGTGTTGTAAGTAGCTGCCGTAGCTCTCCAATCTGCGATTGTGTTTATAAGAGAACCAGAACTTCCTGGGACACCTTGAACGTATGCCATTGCAAACGGCCCCTCAGCGTTAGTTGCCCAAAGGATGTTGTCGCTTGCTGTCATGCCGTAGTTGGAAGAAGCAGTTGTTGCTGAACCACTATCAGAAACGTAGTTAGTATGAGTATATACAGCGCCGTCGTCTGGTGATCGAAGGTACATATCTGAACCGTTATGAAACCAGATTGGATTACCTTTACGGTTACTGTCTTGCACATAGTAATGGTAATCTGAACCACTAACTGTTGTCAGTGTATTGTAGGTAAAGATTTCTTTTGCAACAATTGGCGTAGAAGCCGTGTTAGCTGAAGCTGGTTCAACTGGCGTTGTCTTCATGTCTGTAAGAAGACTGTTAGAAACAGTCCCGATCAAGTCCAGCGTATTCGCTGTATCTGTTGTTGTATAAGTCACTGACGCATCTGAAGGTGTGCTGTCGTAGTTTACGAAGTCACCTGTCTGGTATGTCTTGTCAGTAATATACAAATTAACGTTGGCTGCTACTGCACCATCGTTCAATACGTTTACGTTAAAGGTAGCCACTTTCGCAGAAGGTACAGTATATACAACTTCTGTGTCGCGGCTTCCGACTAATTTCTTTCCTAATAATCCGTTTGCCATAATATCCTCTTAACTTTGTGATAGGAAGAAGACTTTGGACGGAGACATCTGGAAAGCGTTTAACGCTGACGTAATGCTCGTCTGTAGTCCACCGAGAGCCGCTTGCTCTGTTGCGCTTGCCGCTTGTACAGCGGCGATTTGAGTTGAACCTTCTGTCTGAAGCTCGCTGACTTCAGTGTTACCTTGGGCTGTAACAGCGTTAATCTGTGTTGTTCCCTCGGATGATACGGCACTTAGGTTCGAGTTGCCGTTAAAGATTTCTATCATTCTGGCCAAGTAAACCAAATCAGCGTTTGGCGTGTTACTTGTTAGTCCATTAAGGCGGTTAGAAAGCTCAGTTGCTAACGCCTGTTGATCTGATACGCTTATATTAGGCACTTAATGTACTCCCATCGAATAAACCACCGTCTAGCTGGGCAAGTAAAATACCCTGCGCTATAACAGTTGGTGTTGTTTGAAATGCTTGAGCAGCAAAAGTACCAGCCTGTGTTGCAGATGCAGAGGCTTGTTGCTCACTGGTGAGGGCGTTTTGCTCTGACGTCGCAGCGTTTGCTGCTGACGTTGCTGCGTTGGCTTCTGATGTAGCAGCCGCAACACGCTTGACTTCCATTTCAGCAAGAGCGTTTGCTTTTGCTGTCGCTATATCTGTAAATAGTTGAGTGAAAGATGCGATTTCGTTTGCAGTACCGCCACCGATAGACAGCTTAATTGTCTGTCCATTGCTGTCGTTAGAGTATGTAAACTGAAATGCGTCAATCTCACCCGTCGTTGAATTAAAAAGTTTGGCCATAAGCTGATCTAGGCGCTGCCCAGCAATCTCAGCGTCTTCTAAGTATGTGTCCAGCAGATGGTTACCAGTATTCGCAGAGCGAAACTGTAGCTGCTCGGAAGGTACTTTAGTTAAAGCCATTACTCTTTATCTCCTAACAATTGGGCAATTCGTTCTACCCGACCTTGGGAAAGCTTTATTATCTCATGCACTGTGGTAACTCTTGCGCTAAGAGTGTCGCATCGTTGTTGATCGGCTTCCCTTACTGCCGATATTGCAGCAGAAAGTTGCTTCAAGTCGTCCCTAATTGGCAAAAATTCTTCACGCAGCTTTGCGTCAAGGTAATCACGCACTTTCGGGTCGATAGTAGACGCAAGATTTTTACTATCCGTTAACATTATTTCTTCTTTCTCTTAGCTTTATTCTTTTGAGAATTTGGCCAACCTTTTTTCATATCGCTGTACGCTTTGTCGCTTACAGTGCCAGCAGATTTAGGACGGGACTTTCCAGCCTTTCGGCGTTTATTAATGTTATCAACTAAACTCATTTTACTTTCCTTGTGTGCAGGGGCAGTCTTTGTGCGTCATATTTCCTGTCTGGGTTTTTGCGCCTATCTTTTTGACTTCTTTAGATGTCTTAGCCATCAGTAAGACTTCTTCTTAGGTGCTTTTTTGACAGGCATATTCTTTTTAGCTGCTGCTTTTTTTGCGGCTGCTTTGCCAGCTTTAGTGTACGGGTATGTTTTGTTTCCTACTTTCGGCATTTTACTACTCCTGTGGTGGTGGTTTATTTCCAAACATGCGCTGATACGTCATGTCGTTGCTGTATGCCTCTGCCCACTTGTTTTCGGTGTAAGTGGCAAAGGTTATTAATTTGGCGGTGTCATCCCAAAGCGTATCAACGTCTTGGTTAAGCTTGGCTATTTGACCTTCAAGGTGTCCGATCTTGTGGGCTTGTTCGCTTATCCACCAAACAACACCCACTAACTGAACAGCCATTGCGAGAACGAGAGCTAAAGGTAGTTTCAGATCGCCCATCAGCAGTCCCACGCTCTTCTTGACCAGTAGTTAGCTGATAGCTTGTTGCTCTTACCTTTAATGCCGCCTGATCTGGCGCAATATGATTTCTTGCGAGACGGTGTACCCTTTTTAATACTCATATTAGCATCCCCGAAACGAATTATTTTTTCCTTACCGTTGGCACACGCCTTAACCACAAACTTCTTTTTGCCTTTAACCTCACGCTTCGGCTTGTTGCATGGCATCTTTGCCTTTTTGCTTTTACTCTTAGCCTTGGCTGGCATTGGCTTTCCTCATTGGGATCAAGTTACCCTTTTGGACTTCGTTATCTATTTGACCTTGGGGTTTTACACTTGCGCCTCTAGCCTTTTCCATCAAAGCCATTTCCTGTGAGGGTGTTAAGCCTTCCGCACGTTGCTCTTTGCTAATCTTAAATTGGTCTAAGTCGGATACACCCATCGCTCTGATGGCTTCTTCTGCAATCTTACCTGTGCTGTACTCCATGTTCAGACCCGTATTGTTCATAATCTGAAGCATGTTCATCCAAGTCTCTGCGTTACGAGTTGGTTCGAGAGGGAGGGTTCCGTCTGTTACCAAGTAATCTATCTCGCCCTGTATGTCGGATATATCGAAGTCAATGTAGCCGTCGTTAACCATATTACGAAGTGCGCCAGCGTTGTCGCTTTCACCGATACGAATAGCACCCTGACTACCAAAAAAGTCTTGTATGTTCGATACCATCATTCGTACCATTGGCCGTACTGATGTCGCAGATATAACTCTGGCAAGAACACCAAGTCTTTGACTGCCTAGCTGGGTAAGACGCTGGATTTCTGTCGCTGTCCGAACGCCACCCTCTGCCGTTGGAACACCTTGCTGAGCATCAGAAGCAGCACTTACACGCTGTTTTAGGGCGCTCATGGCTTCGATGTCATTCCAATGTCCCTTGGTAACGTCAGGGACTTGCGCAATAAACACTCCCTTTCCTGGCTCATTACCAGGCAATGTACGGACTAAGCCGTGGGGATTGCGGTCAATTAAATCCTGTATTGCGACTTGCGTTGGATCAACAAAAATTAGGTTGGACAGTGCAGCTTGTACGTTGTCGATGCGTGAACGAAGTAGCCACGTTGCAATGTCATGCAACGGTAGAAGTAAATCGTATAGTGATTGACCGTAAGTTTTGTGAGCGTCTTGATATAGACCGCCTATTGCTACAGGGAACTGACGTCCGTAGGGATTAAGCTGACAACGTATAATTACGTTTTCATCTAGTACGGTACATAGCATCCATAGCTGATCTATCTGTGGTAAGTTAACCTCATACCCAGATAGCCGTACCCATACTTCGTCTATTACTCGGCTGTCTCCAAGAGTAAAATAAGTTCCACCACTTTCTCTTCTATTTCTTTCAGAGGGGTCGATTGATAATCCCCTTCCAGCTTCTTTTGACCATTGGTGTCCTTCCCATCCACCTGATGGGGGAGTGATACGATTTCGCAAAGCAGGGAATTGTTCGAGCTTGGGGTATAAGCCTGTCTGCCGAAGCGCGTCGTAGGAACAGTAGTCGGAAAATACAATATATTGCATCCGCTCCCAATCGCCCCATTGGACACGGGGGTCGTGGAAAACGCGGCGCGGATCGTAGTTTTGGATTTCATTGGTTCTCGCCTCGCTATTCCAAGTTATCTTAGTAGGGGCATAACCATATCTAATTGCGTCAAGAAGGTGCTGCGCTATTCTTGCTTCCCCTGCGGTTCTGCGCATTTGCTGATGAAGTAGACGTTCAATAATTTGTGACGATTTGCGGCTTTCTCGATTTAAACCTTCAAGCTGAAACATTGGATTACGACCAGTAAGTGCTGCCATAAGATAGGTAAGCACCGTGTCGCTGATTGCGCGAGTGTCAGCTATTACAGCTTTCTCTCTAAACGCTGTTGTATCTGGCCTGACGTAAACATCATGTGCGCGATCCGCTTGTTTCCAATGCTCATGGCGACGTGATATTTTATCGTAAGACATTAACATGGCTGACTTGACATAATCGACAAGTCGGCTCTCTTGCGCTTGAGTTAAATCAGACGCAATGTCCTCATACTGCATAAACTTGTTAGAATGTTCCGACAAGTCTACAACAATACCATCGCCTTCTGTGGCAAACTCTTCGCGGTAATTCGTGGTAACTACTGACATAACCCCATTTAGGACACATTCTGCCAGTTAGTCGTCCCTATTCACCCCAACCTGACCAAGTAGAACCTTTGTTTAATTCAGACTTCATATCCCAAAAAGTTTCCTTGTGCCGATCAAAGGTCGGCGGTCTGTAATAGTCACCCCCTGCTGGCGTTCGAGCAAGCACATCTAACGCTATAGCAAGAGCGTCTACTTGGTCGTCAAATGTACCTGATGGAAAGCTTTGGCACTCTTCATGGAACTGATCTATCCATGATCCGCTCTCAGGAATTAAAACCCTACCGCCTTCAATAAGAGGAAGCACAGCGTTAAGTCTTGCAACTTTATCATTGTTTATTTTGTACGGAATTACAGACACACCGCTTTCTCGCTGAAGCTCTTGGATTAAGCTTTGGCCTGATGCTTTGTCCTCAATGTAAATACCACGCAAGCCACGGCCACGCCACTGGTTATTAAGTTGGATCATTCGACGCTTTAGTTCTGGAAACTCGTATCTGTCTCTTATTAGGTCAACAAGATAGATGTCACCAGTTGCGTCAAGCCCTGCCACAATCATTACGGAGTAATCAGAGTTATCACTTTTCTTAAATGCTGTGTCGGCTGCAATGATTAGTGACGTAAACTTTTCTGGCTTTAAATCGTCAGGGTAATGACGCCACCAATTCATCTTTATAAGGTTACCGCCTTCGATGTATGGGGTTTGCTGGTACAATGAAGCAAACTCTCTGGGGTTTAATCTTTGGCGACGGTGCAAGTCTTCTAAGTTAAACCGTTCTGGCCACAATGCTGCTTCCTTAGTTCCTTTAACCAAGCGTTTAGAGTTTGACAGTTTATTATTTTCTGCTGTTGGTAAGTAACGAGGATCATCTTCGGGTAATTGATTGCGCATAATTGATACACCAGTTTCAACTTCCGAAATCGCTGGGTAGTTGATGTGAAGCCATCGACCTTCTTTCCAATCGTCTGTTTCCATTAAGCGACCAGCCAAGTCATCAGGATGCCACCGCGTTAATATTATAATTTGCGCTGGGGGTACGTTATCAATGTCAGGCTGTAGACGTGTTGTCAGTGCAGATGTGTAATAATTCCAAACCTTATTGCGCTGCGTTGCGCTTTCGGCTTCTTCTCTGGACTTTAATGGATCATCGAACAGAAGCAAGTTGGCGGCTCGCCCTGATGTAGTACCACCAACGCCAATGAAATAGCTTGCGCCGCCGACTGTGGTACGCCACGCCTCAACTGAACGGCTATCTTGCGCCATCTTAAAGTCAGGAAAAGCTTGTTCGTTTAATTGGTCGTTCACAATGGTACGAACCTGTCTACCAAAGTCTGTGGCAAGCTGAGTGTTGTAGGATGTTACCATCATAAAGCGGCTGGGCTTTCGGGACATAAAGTATGCAGGGAAATACACAGACCCATAGGTGGATTTACCGTGGCGTGGTGGCATGGTTATTAAGATATTGCGAATAGGCTGCTCTTCTGGAAGACTGCCAAACCGTTTGTCCTTGCCGTACAGATTTGTTAGCTCGTTCTTCTCCAATAAATCTAATGCACCAATAAGATGCCTGTGAAACTCTGGTAGTTCCCACGTTGGATGCAGAAGTTTTACAAAACCTTCAAAATTTTCCTCTGCTCGGCGTAAATGTAGTAAGTATTTTGCGGCTTCTTGTTGGTTAATTGTCATTTTCTGTCTCTACTTCCACGTCTATGATCTGATTAACGCCAGCAGCTATTTGTTCTAGCTCGGATCGGCTTAGCTCGTTAACGTTTTCTGTTAATCTATGTTCGTGATGTTGGAATTGAGCAGTAAGATCAGGCATTACCTTACCCAAAAGTGTGGCGAACACACGGGCTTGGGTCGGTGTCCAAGCAATATCGCCCATAACTGCTTTGTGTGCGTCCTCTACTTGGACAGTCACCTTCTCAAACACCTTTGCTCGTAGTCGAGAAACCTGTGAGGGGTTTAAAACTGTGGGGTCTTTTACTGCATCTTTTTTATAAGCCATGTTTGTTCTCACGTTTTCATTTTTTTTGTCGGTGCGTGTACAGGGTAGAGAGGTGGCAATGCAAAAAGTGACTTCGGGGATAGGGGGTTACCCCCCCTATCCCCTTTTTTGGCCAAGTATTTGGCCAACTCTGCAAAAAAGTGTTTATTATCAACTACTCAAACTCCCCTCGACAGGGATTAAACCCTTTAGTAACCTATTGAAACGTTTATGTTTTATCCTTACGCGCGGCAAATTACTACTATTATAACTATCTCAATAAGTTAGTAAACCGCGTGGCTTCCCTAAAGGGAAAAGGGATCATTTGTCGTCGGAAAATGATTTCCAAAACGAAACTCATAGACAAGTGAAAGGGGATAGTTATGTCCTATAGAAACATTACGATTAACGCAATCAACAACGAAGTTGCAACCAACCCATCGGCTTTGCCGCAAATCATTACCGCTCTTTCAGAGCGAATGGCCTACAACAAGGCGAAGCAAGACCTTCGGTCTAAGGGAAAAGCTGCTGCCCTTGGCAGAGCCATCGCCGAACTCAACGCCAACGGCGTCCTCGCAGTTGACCCTTTGGGTCGCTTGGATGGCAAAGGCCAGCCGAAGATGGCTTGCTGGTTCAACCCAGCGAAGCTAGCCGAGGACATTGCAGCTAAAGCTGCTCCAACGCCACCGAAGGTCGAAGCACCAGTTGCCGAAGCAGCCTTCGTCTCCGACGCCTCGGCTCAAGCAAAGCTTCTGGAAGCCCAGCTAAAGCTGAGAAAGCTTGAACTTGAGGGTCAGCGCAAGACACCGAAGGTGAAGGCTCAGCTTGAAAGCCTAGCCGACATCGAAGCGCTCATATCTTCGATATAACCCCAACAACTTCCCAACGTTAGCCGCTGCCCTTCGGGGTGGCGGTTTTTTTTTGGCTTCTCCGAGCGGCTTTCAAGCCGTTTCGACGAGCCAAGAGGTTCGACAACCAGAGCAACCAGAAAAGGAGACAATCATGTCATATCGCTCATTCAAGAAAGCACTCGAAAACTATGAGTGCAAGAACCAAAAATTCATGCCGCATATCACCGACGAGCAGATAGCCAACGTTTTCAAGCCAGACAATCAACTATCGAAGGAAGATTTACGCCTTCAAAACGACCTCTTTGGCTTGCCACCCGAAGCCATCCTCAATCGTGGTCAATAACAATGGAAACTTACTACCGTTCAAACGTAGTCAACGTCATAGCATCCGTTTGCTATGCCGTTGCTTTCATCTGTGTAGGGGCAATCTTCGGATTGGCCTTCACGATCTGTGCCGTCAACGATTTCATGGGTTGCAACCAGCTTCAGAACGTCTTGGATGCACAAACCAACCAATGGGTTCAACGTCAAGGTGACTGTTGGATCATCCCTTCCAAACCAATCAGCCAGTAAAGGAGATAACCACATGGCTACTAAATTCAGACATCGAAAAATCAGCAACGATAAGCGTGAAAAGATCGCACAGAAACTTGCGGTTGAATTGCTTGGCCCAAAGCCAGACATGTCCCACTTGAAACCCAGAGCAGAAGGCATACTGAAACAAGTGGATGCAATAGTTATGCAAGACCCTACCAGACAAGCATGGTTTGACTTACCAAGTGGGTTTCACAGCAGTATCAAACAAAGCAATCGTTACCACTCGTTATGGTGCAACAATGAGCCAAACCTATCGAGTATATTCAGAGGTATGGATAGCGATGAAAGAATACATAACATTAGCGGTTACCAGATTGAGAGCGTTTGCCGAGCGATGGATTTATACCTAGCTGATATTGATTATCATTACATCAACAGCGACGATATTCGTGAACAAATGCAGACCCAATACAGTGACGTGTACCATTTCATGGACTTTGTTGCACTGGAAAAGCATGTTCCGAAAACCACAATAGATCACACCACATTGGTCAAAGATCACAACGGCTATGAGGTAACGTTATACGATGCGTTGGCTAAGATCGCCGTTGAATATGCAACCTACGACGTCAATCGTAACAATCTCGAACGCAAGCTTGAAAGTGAAATGGAAGATTGCACAACCAAGCAAGTGATCGAAGCATGGCCGCAAGCTGAACAAATCATTTACGACGCTTACGACTTTCAACCTAACGTCAGCAAACCAACTGCACCACTGAGCCAAGTCATAGCTGACGCTGGCATACTGCAAATCGCAGCTCAGTAACCAACCCCAACATTGATGAAAGGAAACAACATGGCAGAAGCTATGAAGTATGAAGATGTGATTAATTGGGTGTCCAATAATCACAGTGTCGAGAACCTAAATGACCTTGCTCAATTAGCATTTGATCGGTCAAAGGTTCTTGCTCGACGCAGCAAGGGCCAATGGCAACCAAATATGCCAGTGCATTTTGTGCAGAATACTGGTGAGGTTATGAATGGCCACATCAGGGCGGTCAATCGAACCAAAGTAAGGGTGTCTATTGGCCATCTGCAATGGACTGTACCAATGCACATGCTTCGGCATGGCCATAAAGGTGCAGCATAATGACGTTGCACACACCGAACCATTGGGAAGGCGTTGCACAAGCAGCGCTGACCCAAAGGAAGCACAACGCAGCTACTGGTCGTAGTGCTTTAGTTCGACTTACCGAAACCAGTATTCACAACAACTGTTTCAACTGCCGTGCAGACTTGCGGCTGTTGCTTCGTGAATTTGGCATTGACGTTGATGTGCTGAAACGTGGCGAGAAAATCACCAAGCCAGCCAAGCTACTAGCTGCCGCCTCTGATGGTTGGACCGCTATCAGTACAATGGGCAGCGCCAAAGACATTGAGGTTCGTTTTTACCGTACAGCCAAGCGTGGTGAGAAACGTATGTCGATAGGCAACATCAAGACGATTGGCCTCAAAGACGGTGACTTGCTGTTCTTCTTTGAAACGACGGACGGCACTAACCAAATGCTTTGCGTCCAAAACTTAACCCAATTGGGCAAGGTAATGGAAGCAACCAAACAGCTTAACACATCACTAGGTACGGTTATTTAAGTTAGCTGTTTACATAACTAACGTTGTATCATATACAATACAATACAACTTTTCCAAAGAGAGGACAAATAATGGAAAACTTGAAACTAGGAACTGTGTTGCATGCGGCACGAAACAAGACGCAAAAGATGAAAGACTTGAAAGAGCTTCTTATCAGCAGCGCAACCCACCAGTTTACCCAAGCTGGTATCTACACTGACCCAATGATGTCTGACGAAGAGGTTAGTGCATCATACATGGTACACTTTGAGGACGGTGTTGGACAAATTGTGCTGTCGTCTAAGAAGATGGACAACACCAAGCCATCACAAATCTTTAGATCAATGTCATTGTACTCGTTGGCTATCTTGCTGACTGACATCAAAGAGCATGGCTTTAAATCAGCCATAACACAATTGAAGTTAGCGTTGTGTACCGATGTTGCTCATTTGCCGATTGAATTTATCGGTGAGACTGTAGAGTTCGGCAAAGAGGTAACAACATGGCCGTACACTAAAGCTCGTATACTAGAATTGACTAACACTTGGTCGTTTCTTGTGAAACTGGATTGCTTAGATGGCCTGTGCATTTCGATGGATCATGTCGAGATTGACGACGTGCCACCTAGTCCAGCCGTTGAGATTGCTAGAAAGCGCAATCCATCAACGCCGTCCAACAGTATGACGGCTTTGAACTATCTGCTAGCTGACGTTAGCCAAGGTTTGTTCAAAGACTACAACGATATGCTGGGCAAGATTGACGACGCAGAGGACACTGCAAACAAGGCGTTGGACAAGATCAGTGAGCTAAGCAAAGAGCTAAAGATTGCGAAGGCTATGCCAAAGGCTACACCAAGCGTCATTAAAGCAGATGGCGACATACCCAATGGTGAGCCGTACACTGCAAACGCTCAGGATGTTTTTGGTATCCAAGACCCAAGGCTAGACCGTGAAATTACTTGTTGGCGTTGGGATGCAACTAATCCCAAAGTTCCAGAGGTGTTGCCACACTATCACTTCGATGTTGATACATTGGCTGATTTCTTATGGTCAATGGGTAGCAGCAAGAACAGTTGGTTCAGAGGTCACACTGGCACAGGCAAGACGACGTTTGTAGAGCAAGTGAGTGCAAGGCTTGGCAAGATGTGCTTTCGTCTAAGCTGTGACGTTAACATAGAAAGCTATCATGTTATCGGCAGCAAGGACATCCGTGTTGAGGACGGCAAATCAGTGTCAACCTTTACTGAGGGTGTGCTGCCGCAAGCTATGCAGTTACCTGCACAGTTCATCATTGACGAGGCTGACGCTCTTCGTGGTGACGTCGCTTACCTCTTTCAGCCAGTGTTGGAACGTCAACCATTGCGCATCAACGAGGATGGTGGCCGTTTAGTCTACCCTGATCCACACTTTAGCATTGCCGCTACAGCTAACTCTGGTGGCGTTGGTGACGACACTGGCTTGTATGCAGCAGCAATTAAGATGCAGTCAGCAGCACAGATCAACCGCTACCATAGCTTCTTTGAGATTGATTACATGGATGCTGACGTAGAGGTTGCTGTGATCCGCAACCTAGTTCCCAATCTGTCTGACACATCAGCGCAAAACCTTGAGACTTTCCTTCGCGACTACCGCAAGGGCTTTCTTGAGGGTACTATCTCAATGCCTATCTCTCCACGCAACTCACAAACAATCGCTGAATACTGCGCTGAGTTTGCGACAAGCGTTGGCGAGGGTGATGCGTTTCGTCGGGCTGTGCTGCTTAACGTTACCAAACGTGCTTCTGATATGGATGCAGCGAAGATCAACGAATTGGTGGAGCGTATTGCGAAAGGCGAAACCAAGATCAGCGATGCTGAAATTACCCAAGACCTTAACGAAGAACAGCCGTTCTAATGGGAAAATCCAAGACGAAACTTGAACAGATAGAGTTGCGTATCAAGGAGTTGAACACAGCGTATCAACTTCTTTCGCTGCCTATCAAACAGTCGGTGGAGATTAACCGCTACACCGACAACCTAGACGGTACGGCAAGCCTTAATACAAAACCGTACCGCCTGACCAACACCATCAGTGGAGAAGACTTTGGGCCGTTAACCCCGAATGAGTGCTGGCTCATTCTGACGGCTCAACTTCGTCTCTTAATCAAAATTAAACAACATAAGGATAACATATAATGTTTAAGCTCAATTCACCGCTTGCACTAAAGACAGGGTTGGAAGCCCTAACAAAAGTGCATGGCGCTAAGACTATCACTACGTCGTTTGACGGCGATGGTGCAAGTACAAACTACAAGCACATTACTTTGCCACGACTACCGTTGTTGGCAGAGTTGACGAAGAAAGACATGATGGTCTTTCGTGGCTATCATGGTCACGAAGTCGGTCACATCTTGTTCACTAACAAGAAGTATTACAACCAGTTTGTCGATGATAACTTTACGGTGGGTGGCCAACCAACCCGACTTCTTTCCAAATCAGACATAATGGCGAATGAAGATTGCCAACGTGCCATCCGAAAGCTCAACACCTTTCACCGCATCTGGAACTTTCTTGAAGACCCATTGATAGAGAGGAAGCTAGTCAACAAGTTTGCTGGCCTACCCGTGGCATTAAAAACAGTGTGTGAAGCTGTTGTTGCAGAGAGTAATCAGGCAAGGCGAGACGGGTTGCGTGAACTGCCTAACTATGACCCAAGAGAGACAGCGTTGTTCGCAGTGAACTTAAATTGCCGTATGTCGTTTGGCGTTGGCGGTGATGAAGTCCAAGAGTACCTCGACAATATCCCTGCTGAAGCAATGCCATTGTTCAACAAATACAAGAACAGGTTGCTCAAGCTGAAGCACACAAGCTCAGCTTGCAAGCTAGCGTTGGACGTCTTTAACAAGTTTTGGACTGAAGAAGATTTCGATGCACCACCACCACAACCCAACAACCAAGGCGACGTCAACGAGGAAGGAGATGGAGATGAAACTCAACAGACGACAGATCAAGATGGAGATGGAAATGACGGAAGAAGCGATGGATCAGAAGGAGAAGATCAGGAGCAGTCAACGTCTGACGGAGAAAGCGGCGACACCAACAATGATCTCGGAAATCAGGAACGTGATAGCCAAGAAGAAGCAGCAACGTCGCAAGACCAAGAGCAAGAAGAACAACAGGGCGCTAGCAAGCCGAATATCGGTGAGCAAGGAGACGACTATGAGGAAAAGCTAAACCTCAAGCCATTCAAACAACAGGAAGCTGGTGATGGCGCTGATATTATCAACAAGATTGCTGATCTGCACCAAGAGTACACGCAACAGCCAGAGATTACTGACGATCAAGGATCGAAGCGAACGCTAAAATACAGCCCACACCCTGTCTATGACCACGACAATTCTGACTTCAAGTACGGCAACCTTACCAAAGCGATGATCTTATCTATGAACGGCAACACTGAAATGGTTAACAAGATGGACAGTCTGGATAATCGTCCCGTCTATAATGAGCAAACGAAAGAGTACGAGAAAGAAACGTATGAGGAAGCCCATAGTCGCATTGAAAATGATTGGCTGAGAAACCTTAATCAAGCTGACCGACACGCAATCACTGCACTAGCACGACGGTTACAAGCTAGAGAGAGGATACTGACAGAACGTGGCAAGAAGCGTGGTCGCTTGGATAGTTCCCGTTTGTATAGCGTTGTCGCTGGCGATCACAACGTATTCTACAATCGCAGCCATACCCAGGCTTACAGCACTGCTGTTGCTATCTATGCTGACGCTAGTGGTTCGGTTCGGAATATGCCGATGTCAAACGCTTTGGCTGCGCTTAACGAAGCGTTGGGCATGGGTAATATTCCAACAGAGATTGCTACATGGAAATGTGGCTGTCAGGTGCATCCTTTCGGTCACCACATGGGTAGCAGGGATGGCTGTCAAATATTGCGGATCAAACAGTTCAACGACAACTACAAGAATGTCCGTGGTGACTTACTTCTGCAACGCAATTTAATTTTCGGTGGCACGTTTGCAGTCGAAGCTTATTGGCGTGGCGTTCAGTCACTGTTGGAGCGCAACGAAGAACGTAAGGTTCTGTTCTTCCTAATGGACGGCGCTGCTGCTGGGGATGTTGACGGCAACAGACCCGAACCAGCGATGCTGTTTAGTCAACAGATGGCTGCGCATCTTGGCGTTGAGACTATCGGTATAGGCATTGGCTATAGAATGAACCATTACATCAAGGGGTCAATCTTCACCAACTTTAACGACCTTGCGGCTGACCTGTTGCAAACTGTTATTAAATACTTTGACGAACAAGGTAGCTATGAAGCTGCCTAACTGGACGACAGCTAAAAAGAAGCCGCCTACAGTGAAAGCAGAATGGTTGTTGATGTATGATCGACGACCACCGCTTTTCTGGTGGCGTGTTGCTTGTGTGGTTAGGCACAATCGCATCCGACACAAGGATAAAGCAAAGATCAAGGCAGTCTGTGCCTTGGTCGATCAACATTACCCTCTCAAATCAGAATATATAGGAACAGTATAATGATAGAGGCAGTGTTATGCTTGGCGTTGAACGTGTATTTTGAAGCGCGTTCAGAGCCAATCAACTCTCAGTTCGCAGTTGCAGAAGTAACGATGAACCGAGTTCAATCAGGCAAATACCCAGATACAGTTTGCGAAGTCGTTTGGCAACGCAAGCAATTCAGTTGGACGCACGACGGTAAGAGCGACAACCCAAAGGAAGGACATGCTTGGCGTGTAGCGTTGGCAGTAGCCAAGTCTACGCTTAGCGATACCAAGGGGTTCACTCGCCAGTTACCGCCCAACACGTCCCACTACCATGCCGATTATGTCAGCCCGTATTGGGTAAGCCATTACAAAAAGGTTGGCACGATTGGTCGACATATTTTCTACAGAAAGGAGACAAGCTAATGAAGCTGACATACAAAAGAAAGTTACTTTACATCAATGATACTGAGCCTGTGCTTGGCGTTGCTGATGATATGCACATTGGCGTTAGCTGTCGTGCCGAACTAAAAGATGCTGACTTGCTAGTGTTGGGGCTGCGCCTTTGTTGCGCTGACCCAGAATGGCGTAAGGCATTGATAGAAAAAACTCGCTCCAAAATAGGGGCGAGTTTTGATGATGATGCTTTCAAGAAAGTTGAGAAAATTATGACGGCTATTGAAAATTAATCTTTGACAAGCGCAACGTTGCCGTAAGCCGCAAGCTGTTCGTGCTTCTTTCTGTTGTCGTAGTTTGGATCAAGCACTTGAAATGCGTCGTCCAAATTACGACCCCAAAATACATGTGATGCTTTGGATTGATTGCCGTCACGGAAGCAAGCAATCCTAGCAAGCTCCCCCATTTTATGAAGCTGTCCCAATGCGGTGTTGACCGCTTGGTACTGCTCCTTTTCATCAAGCGTTAAATCTGAAAAGTGTTTACGACAACCCGTAACCTTAAAAATAATGTCGTCGGTTCGCAAGCATCGTACCGTTTTGAGAACGTTCATTACTTCGATCTGCCAATCACGTTCTATCTTTGGACGTGACGGTTTAGTAATGAACGACGGAAGTTTGCCGCTGTTGTCGTTGGCGGCTTGCTTTGTAGAGCCGTCCAGATCAGGCTGCGTCATGTCGCCAAATGCCAACGACTTACCAGACAACGGTGTAGTGTGTATGTCCGTAGTTATGTGCGCTAGCACAGTTGAGACAGTGCGTCCTTCACATGGCCCATGAAGTTTGTAATCTTTGACGCTGATGATAACGTCATACCATTCACCAAGCTTCATATCGTGACGCATTGTATCGTATGGGTTGCAGTAAATCATATTGCCCAGCATGTCATTCATAAAGGAAGAAAAACTACCATTCTTTTTCTTTGCATTAATTTTGGTTGTTCTTGCTCGGCAGATGTAAGTGTCGTGAACTTTATGCTTCTTAACCATAGTGTTAATGTACCTTTATTTTAAATTCCTCATTTAAAGACACTGTAATGTCTTCCCCTTCGTCGTCGTAAATTCTGTCGCTATTATTCTTAGCGATCAACTCTAATGCAGCAGCTAAACTTCGATGCCGCTTTGCTTCGTCAAGAAGCTGAGCGATAAAGTCAGTTTGAAATTCCTCTGCCGATGAACCTTCCTCAACTAAAGTTGAGGCGGCGGCTGCTGCCACTTCAAGCGTCGTTGCGAAAACGTTGTGTGCTTGACGTCGTTCTAAACGCTTAGTTGTCCAAAGTTTTTTGTCCATAATTAGCCCATCCTTCCTAATGTGGGTGTGTTGGACACAACGGTAGTTGCGCCAACAGATTGAAAGGTTAGCCAAAGTTGTTCGTAAAAGTTGTGGTTGGTGCTAGGGTTCTTCCTTAGCAGGGGAGCGCCTTCGACCACTCGGCCACGTCTCCGCTGTTTGAAATAGGCACTTTGACAACTAAGGTCAACTATCGTTTGACCGACAATCTGAAATAACTTTGAGCTAACCGTCATTTTCATGCTACCATATATTGACGCTGATCGTCTACAGTCGTGTTCATATATCTCATTATCATTTTAAGATCAGAATGACCCATCATATCAGCAATTACTTTTGGTGGTACGTTGTTTAAACAATGGCGTGTAGCAAAGGTGTGCCGCAAAGTGTACGGTGTTTTGCCAGTAACCCCTGCCTTCTTACAGGCAGCGTTCCACTTATCATTAATCAACGTCCTGTTGTTGATTAAGGGTTGACCGTCAACAAAGAATACCATTGCGTCAGGCGATGGCATTGGCGTTGAAGTCGGGATGGCAGCTAGTGCTTCGGGATGTAATACGATTTTACGAAGTCGCATTTTACCGTTAGCACCTTTGTATGTTCCGACACTTATGTATTGTTCCTCAAAGTTCACTTGGCCATACGTTAGCGTTCGTGCTTCAATGGGGCGACAGCCAGTACGCAACAAGAAAGTACATACTCGCAAAGTGTCAGGATCAAGTTTAGAAAAGATGCGTGACTGCTCGTCTACTGAGAGAACAGTAATTTCAACGTCGTCCTCTGCTGGCTTCTTTATCTTTATTGATTTACGCAGACCAAGTTCCGCACCGTAGTTTAGAATGGCTTGCAGTTGTGTCAGTTCCCGACGTACTGTTGAATTCGAATTGCCTTTGAGTGTGTGATGCTTGTCCACATAATCTTCGATCATTGCAAAATCAATTTGCTTGACGGGAATTGAATTGAACACTTCGATTAGCTTACCGACGTAACCCAACGTGGTGCTTGATTGTCCTGTGTTCTGCGAACGTAGGTACTTTCGAGCAACATGTTTAAAGCTAGCGTTAGACACTAGATCAGTGTTCGATTTGTATTCGCCCTTTGCTATAGCGAGTTCAATCTCTGCTTTCTTTTGTAAGGCGATGGCATAGCTATCTGTCTTAGTCGATGTACGCACCCGTTGACCGAGTGCGTAACCGTCTATTAGATAGATGCCTTTATCATTTTGTTTAAGCGATAACGGCAATTCTTTCTCCTTTCTTTGGTGGGGCAAATAGCCACGAAAGACCATACTGAAGCCATAAGTTGTTTTGCTGTGACCCAAAAAGTTTTAAAGATGGTATTAATTTAAAAGCGCCGCACGTCATTGCGGCATAAATCTTTTGTGTTATTATACTGTACATAAATGAGCCGATGTACTGTTCGACGCTATTCTCTCTAAATAATTTTCTTTTTTCTCTATACATTTTATTTGTCTCCATTCTTTACGTCCCTAACGGGAGCATATAATTGATAGTAGGGATCAGATGATCCATCGACGTTAACCGCCCAATCAAACGGTAAACCGCCTGATGTTTTTTTGTATTCGGTGGGCGACATTCGTTCGATTATATCACTGGCTACTAGCGCTACTTGACCGCGAGTTCCTACCCCTAATTTCTTCATCACCGCTCTAAGATGCTGCTTAACAGTGTTATCTGTTACACGCAGTTGTTCAGCAATGTCAGCGTTACGCCATCCAGAGACGACGCAAAGCATAGTGGCATGTTGCTTGGGTGACATTGAAGCAAACAGAGCAATCTCTGCTGTCGTTGCTTCCCCAACAACGTTCACGGTGTCAGTTTTTTTAACGGGTTCTGATGTACCCGTGTGGCTTGCTAGCTGAGCAGTAATTGATTGAAGCATACTAACAATGACGTGTTGAGTAGCTTCGATACGGGCTAAGTCCCGAACAATACTGTCTTTTAACAATTTCTTTACTCCTTCCATCTTTAACTTTTTTGGGTCACTCAGTTGTGTATAATTACTACCTGAGAGTGTCATTTATGTAACCTTTCCATTACAAGTTGTCAAGAGGGGTGTGTTAGTTGTTTACTTCTACCACCTCTTGTGCTAAAAAAAGTAAGAAGTATCAATATGTTAAACACCCAAAAAAAATGGGTCAAGTGTAATGGTACATCATAACAATAAGGCAAATGGGAAGATTAATTAATGAGCATTTCAGATGAACAAGACGAAATTATAGACAAGGTAAAAGACCGAATGATGCGTGGAGTGTCAACGGAACGCCTTATATATAATAAAGAAGTGAAGCAAATAGGTATGGCAGTAGTGCAATTGAGACAGCACAACGTCGAGCTTGCCAAAGCTTTGTTAGAGTTATCTAAAAGGTATGACGAAGCGTTTGCGCTGACGCAAGGTAAGATACTTAATCACACAACTCCTTGATCTTTTCGTTGTGTGTAGTGACACCTACTACCAGCTTACGATCATGCTCAATCAAATGATCTATTACTTCACGATCTGCAAACTTTATTGGTTGAGCAATGTCGCAGAAGCTATTTGCTCTTATCGTCGCGCACCCACTCAGTAGCACGGTCAGCAAGGCTGGTATCGTTAAGGTCTGATATTTCACGTTCAATCTCCACACTCTTGCGAAAGTCTTGCTGGCGTTTGGCAGCAATCTTTTCTTTTAGTTTTGAGTTTCCTCTGGCAATGCCCATCATATATATAGAGAACACGCTGATTAAAAATGTAACAGCGGCCACAGCGTATACTTGTAGTTTAGAAGTCCATCCAAATAGTTTCATCATGTGTCAACACCTGTGTCTAGTGATACGCACTTGGTCACGGCAACGCCCCCATCAGGCGCAGTAGATTGTAGCCGTGCCACCAATTCCATTCTTGCAACCTCACAATATTGTTGGTTTGTGTAAATCATCTGATCCGAAGCGATCCGATAATTTGGGCCAGTAAAAAGAATGATTGCTATTATCCACACTTCAATGCCAACCTTCAGTCCAAGCTTTGAGGCGTTCTCTCATTATATATATGCAAAGCAAAACCGACACGCCAACGAAGCCTAGTATTATGTACTGTGCAAATTGATCCATGCCTGACATTGCTGTTGCTGCCGTACCAACGGAAGCGACGGCAGTAGCTGCGGATGCCTTCACTGTTTTCGATTGTGTTGGTTTAGTTCGCTCTGGTTTCTTTGCCGTTGCCTCGCTCAACGACATACCTGACAACCACTTCTGTACTCGAAACCCAGGACAAGCTTTAGTAGACAGCCGATTGTGTCCGATAACGTTAGCGTTGGGTATGTTATAGTTCTGCTGTAGGTTTTTTATTAGCTCATACAACGCTGCTAGTTGTACTGGCGTGAAGTGATCTTGAGCTAGGTCGTCTGCGTCAGAACCAAATCCACCTACGAGTGCCACCCCAATTGAGGATTTGTTGTGCCCCTTGGCGTGAGCGCCAGACTTCTCTACTGGTCTGCCTTGAGCTACCTCTCCATTACGCCCGATGACAAAATGATATCCGATTGCTGCCCAATTTCTCGGCGGCGTTGTGTGCCATTTTTCAACCTCTTTAACTTGGTCATTGATGCTGCTCTTCTCCATCCAATCAGGACGTGTAGCAGTACAATGTATAATCAGAGTGTCTATCTTTCTCATAATTTAAAAGCCTCTTTAATAGTTTGCGTTTGAGCATATTCGGTAAACATATTAGGTTTGATTTTAAGAGTTCTTCCAATCTTGTCGTCCCGTCTAAATGCGAGGCAAAGTTTTTTGTCGAGAGCAACCAATATGTAAACGCCATCATAGATGTTTCGGTGCGGCCCAAACTGAAAAGAATATCGGGCTGGCCTAGACTTAACGCCATGAACAATGGCTTTAGAGCAAGCTTTAACCTGTACCCTAACTAAGTCACCGCTAGGAGTATGACACCATAGGTCATCGTGTGGTAAATCAACGTGAGTAGTGCGTATTCCGTGACGTTCTAATATAAAAGCTGCGTAAAATTCACCAGCACGACCAATAAATATATTGGTCTTTGCCATTCACTTTCGCAAATACTGCTCCAAGTTATCCAGCTTGGCGTAAATGCCCTTCACCGTTTCTCTCATTTCCTTAATCTCCCTGTCGTTGGCTGTTTGATAATGCTGTAACTGCGCCTTTAGCACGGCAATATCAGTAGTGTTTTTTTGTTGGCGCATATAAATAAACCAGACAAACGCTGCTACGGGAGCGATTATCCATCGCATAATCTCGTTTATGTATTCCATATTACCATCGTCCCAAATATCTACCTAAGACCCAGAAGCCAGCAGCGATAACGACACAGGCAAGGCCAAGTCCTATCGCTAGCTGTATAGCTTCAATTATTTCTGCCCTTCTCTGTTCGGCTGCTTTCCTTGCGGCTTGACGTTGTTTACGCGCTTCGACTTCCCACTCTATGAACCTCTGATAAGTTCCTGGGCGACATACCAAGCGCATGTAACTGATAAGTTCCTCACGTTGTTCTCTCATTCTTTCGAGTGCTTCAAACTCTTTCCATTGTTCCTCAGTGCTACCAGTTAACGCCAGTATCGGATTGGCTTTCTTCTTGCGTACAATTTCTTTAGCTTCTTCTTCAGCCCCAATGAACTTTCCAACAGCCGCTATAACCCCTGCTCCCTCCCTGCCGTTGGCGCAAGCTTGGCGTATAATTCCGTAGGCCGCGTTCGCTGCGCTTATGGCTTCGAGAATGGCGATGGTTATACCCTCTAATAAAAAGTTGAGTGAGGGTGAGTGTAAATGTGAGTTTAATTAACCTTTATACCCCATGGTATAGCTGTGTCGTCCTTATCAAAGTTCGATTTGAATACAAACTATTTTTGATTTGTCGTTTGTTACAAGGACTTGAGCGTCAGCTTTTGCCATTTCGCAAAGTTCTTGTTTAGTGTAGCTACCAATATGATAGTGTTCAAATTCACTACCGCTAGTTGCGGTAGTTGTTAGTTGCATCCAAAGTAAAACCCACATTACTTACCGTCCTTCCAAACTGTCCAAAATATAAGCAACGCAAGGACGACTAATAATATATCAATCCACATTAACGTAACCTATCTTCGGGATCGAAAGCGTCTACCATTGCCCGATCCCCCTCACAGGGGATCGTTCGATAGCCTTCGCTAGCTAACCAAGCTGTGTATAACTTGTTGAAGTCGTCTAAGCGTAAGAATACAACGCTATCGCCTGTCGTTTCTCTTGACTTGCGAGTAATAACAACGGGGATGTCTGTTGTCTTTGTTGTAGTAGCGTTAGTCTCGGCTTGCTTCAAAGCGTCACGCCACGCTAATTTTTCTACACGCTTCGCCTCAACGAATAACCCAGAAGTGCCAGTGAGGTCAGCACCGCCATTGCCAAACCCAATGAAGCCACCGCCTGATAGTGGCGCACGACTGCATTGCTTACCGTTGTAAACATTTTCATTTAAATATGTAGCTAGCTCTCGTTCGTAAGCATCGCCCTTTTGTTTCTGTCGGTTAGCCATTTTGAAACTTACCGTCTGATGGTGCTAGTGAAATTTTTATTTGGTGACTTACTAAGTTGCTGTTGGCGCAGTTAGTTTGGACAATGTTTTCGTCCTCGAAAATGCTAATGTCTTCGCCTGTCTTGCAGTTGTCACAGATGTATTGATTGATTGGTCTTTTCTTTGTGCTTTGACATTTCAAACACGGACGCTTCCATGTCTTTGGTCGTTGCTTATGGTGATACTTAGCACCGTTAAATTCTTGTAGTTCTAACCGAACAAGCATCCTTTTTAGTGTGTCTACACAAACGCCTATATGTCGAGACATTGTAGCGTAGCTTAATTTCAAATGGTTATCTTTCAAATACTTTTCTTGCTCGGCGGTTAACTGGATCGAATGTCCCATTACTGCCTCAATTATAATTTATTGTGGCATAATAGTATCACTAGTTAGTAAAGTTAGTCAATTATATAACTTATACACCCAAAACCGTTGACAAAATTGAAAAAGTTGGTACGCTCTAGGCGAACGAAGCAAGCGAAGAAGAGCATTACGCTTCGCGTTGCTCTTCTGGCAGCGCAGATGAAGCGAGCAGAGCGTACCACTTTCCCAACGGCAGATAAAAAGTTGTGTGAGTTAAATTAACACACACCATATGTTGTGTTATTTGTTGACATATTGATGCAAATGGATACAAATGGAGTTGCAAAGACATCAACCATAGTTTTTGCGTCCTCCCTTTCTCAACAGGGGCGTTCGAGCTAGGCTAAGACTGCAATGAACGCCCCATTTTTTATGCTTGTAAGTTAGTAACTTTAGTTGCTACGTTTGTTTCCCTTAAATCTCTAGTCCATTCCCGTACAACTTCTATTGGTCTGTCTACTTCTCTACTGATTTCAATATCATCTTTAGCTGAGCGCGGTTGCCCGTCGTGTCCCTCATGTGGCTGAGCCAAGTAACGTGCCAGTTTCTTGACACCCATCTTACCAAACACACGGCTAGTTACCGTTGCTGGATTACTTGCAAAGCCAACATAATGATGTGTCTGGTGAGCGTCACTCCAATCACGAACCTTACCGTAACGTGCTTCGATAATAACATCACACCTTTCGCCACCTTTTAATCCAGCCTCATACATGTTCCATATAGAATGTGGCAGTTCGGCATCATCAATACCACCACGCATTTCAGCAGTATCAGGATCACGAAAGACCTGTGTTATTTTAATCTGCGTTTCGAGAACGGTAAGCTGGTTTGATGATCCAGCAAATGAACCAAACTTTTTACTTTCACTTGGTTTGTTACTGTGATGTACAAGTATAACGGTAATGCCAGCGTTTCTTAAATCTAACGCCATCTGATTAATCCGACCCCATTCTGATGCAGAGTTTTCTTCCAGCCCAACCCATGCAGATCGGACGGTATCAACACAAACAATATCAGGATCAGTAGTTTTAATCCATTCAGTCAGCAGCAGAAGACCCTTATCACTTTTTAAATTCATCTGCTCTTCATTATCAAACGGAGCGTAAACCATGAAGTTATCCCCAGCATCACCAACGCTTCGTTTAGATCGGTCAAGAAAGTTTGTGATATTAGATCGACTGTTTTCTAGGTCGAGGTACAACACCCTTGCTTGCGCACCAATTTCCCAAGGCCCAAATTCTTTTGCGCCAGCAGCAACGTGATACAAGGCGTTACGAATAAACATGGACTTACCATGCCCAGAGTAACCGTGTACCTGTATGACAGTTCCGTCCAACGGTAGCCACGGATCAATACAGTATTCTCTTGTACCAATCTGCGCCTCTAGTCTTTCAATGTCAGCAGTTGTTATAGGGCTTATTGCTGGCTTTGGCTTGTCAAGAATTACCTTTTTATAATTTGGATTTTTTCTTTCTTCTTCACGTTCCACACGCTGGATCATCTGGTCGATTTTTATATCATCCAATCGCTCGGTAAAAAACCTATCCATGAAGTCATATATATTAGCGTACAAGGCGTCTCCATGTAGACCCTGCCCAGCAGCCATACCTAGTGCTGTATATACACGGTGATCCCTAGCGTTACCGTCACCAGTTTGTAGCTTTCCAATCTTATCAACTAAAAGCTTTGTGCTTTCCCAAATGTTAAGCTCAATTTTAAGCTGCGAAAGGTCAACACCTTTAAACTGGAACCCTTCGATACTTACAACGTTATTACCGCCCAACCCTAACGAATGACCGTATGGATATTCTGGTAATTCGTCAAAGTCACAACCTTTATGCCAAGTGTAGTTCGGTGTCGGTGGACAAACGATAACGCCACGGTCAGCGCGTAAATCCAAACCAGCAACCGCTGGCCAATCAATACCACTGCCGTCTGCCTTTCCTACTCGGCTTCCTATAACTCCCCTACCCTTTGGGTATGCGAAGTAAAAGTGCTTACCTTTTCTACTGGTAACACTAATAGGTGTCCTTGTAAGACCAAGCTTCTCTGCTTCTTTAATCGCATTTTCGTTGTCGCAATCGACAACAATTATTCCAGAGTGTTCGCCTGTTATAATACAGACGTTATCCTGTGTATCTGTAAACCAAGCATCTACCTGTGCTTCGGTTGGTAATTTAGTTTGGTACTGTGTCCAGCTTACACTAGGATGTTTCTTCTGTGGATGTATCGGAACTACACAAAGACCCTGCTCCAATAGTTCAAGCGCTGCGTCCCTTTTTTGCATGTCTTTCCCCCTCTACAATATAATTATCTAGGTCGAGCGCTGGATGCGCTTCTTTTATCTTGGCTAGATACGTCGATGAAACGTAATCCCTGTCCATCCATTGATACGGAATAGTTCTGGTTATTCCTAGCTTCTGCGCCACACGGGACGCACCGCCAAGGTCACTTACAAGTCGTCGTATGTCGAACTTCATAAGCCTCTCCTTTTTATTATTGACAGGTTGTATTGGATACATTAAAACACAACTTAGTCAACCACAAAGTTAAATTGAAAGAGAGGACAAATTGAAAATCCAAAGGTTTAAGACCAACGACATGTCTGTCGCTGGTGTGACCAATACCTTAGTCGTAGGAGAATGGGGTACTGGTAAGACGACACAAGCACTTAATTATCAAAACACTTTTGGTAAAGGTCTGATATTAAGTGGAGAAAGTGGACTACAATCACTTATGAAGAGCGATATAGACTACATTCCTTTTGACGGTTTTGCAAAGGGCAGCAGTCCATTTCGAGATATATGTAAGTGGATTGATGGTAGCGATGAATACAAAAAAGAAGACTACCAATGGATCATGGTAGACAGCATGACTGAGTTGTCTCAGTTGTGTATCAGAGAAGAGCAACAGCACTTTGAAGCTGAAAGCGGAAACCCACAGGATATGAGGGCTTGGGGTCAATACAACCGCAAGATGCTGGCGGCAGCAAAGATGTTGCGTGATCTTCCAATTCATACTTGTTTAACGTCGCTTCAAAAAAGTGACAGAGACGACAACGGTGTTACTCGTTACATACCGTTGGTTGAAGGCAGTACGATCAGAGAGAACCTTCCTGGTTTGTACGATAATGTATTCTTCCTTGTGCGAAAAGATGTGCAGCAAGGCGAGAAGACTACCGTGAAGTGGTACACCGTGACAGGAAAGTATGGTGGCTACTCTGGTAAAAGTCGTGATGCTTTTAGACGCTTATCTCCTGTCGAGGAAGAGCATGACATCACAAAAATTTTAATGAAGCTTACAATGAGTGAAGCTGACTACAAATCTAAAATGAAGAAAGGGGCAAGCCAATGAGTTTTCAAGGCTTTAGTAATGTTGACCTAAGTTCAATAGCAATTGACGACGGGCCAATTAGAGAGACGTTGCAAATGGGACGTCACGAAGTAACCATAACAGAAGCTACTATCGACGACGGCAAGGAAGGTAAGAAGGATTTAGTTCTCTCTTACAATAACGACAAGGGTTCTATTCGTCAGTGGCTTACTATTTACGATCCAAAGACTGTTAAGAATGATGCTGGCGTAGATCAGCAGCCTGAGTACGTTAATATTAATTGGATACAAATTAAAAAGCTGTTGAAGTTTACTGGATATGAAGCTGATGAAACTCCTGATCCAGCATACTTTGTGGGGAAAAAAGTTGGTATTAACATTAAGCAAACTGAATATATGGGCAAGAAACAATTGCGTGTTAATTACCATTGGATGCCTGACGCGGCTGCATCAGACGGGCCGAATGATAACATTCCATTTTAATGTCGGTTGATTGGGATAAAGTTGCGGATGATGTTGTCGCCGCAATAGATACAGGTTTCGCCTCTGAAAAGAGAGGCGAAGCCCGTTCTTATATTGGGGCTTCAATGGCTGGTACTGAGTGTATTGCTCAGTTGGCGTTAAGCCTTAGAGGGTTTCCTGATGATGAACCCGACCCCAAACTCAAGAGAATATTTAGAGACGGACACCGCATAGAGAATGAGGTCGTCAAAGATTTAAAACAACGTGCCGATCTATTGGTTCACGAAAAAGATGCTTGGTCTGGCAAGCAACATAGGCGTGAATGGTTAAATGGGCATGTGGTATGTAACGCTGATGGCATGGTTACATTTGAAGACGACGACATACCCGAAGAAGATAGAACTGCCATCCTAGAAATTAAGTCAATGAAGAATACACTCTTCAATCAATTCAAAAAACATGGCGTTAAGAAATCACATCCAAAATATTACAGCCAATGTCAGATGATGATGGCGATGTTTGAGATACCAAGAACTTTTTTTATATCTTATTGTAAAAATTCTAGTCAGTACCACGCACAAATTATTCCGTTCGACCAAGAAGAATGGGACTTGATGTATGTTCGCATACAAACTGCACTGTCGGGTGGTCGCACTCGCATATCTGGTAAGAGGGACGACTTTCGTTGCCGCTTCTGCTTTAAAAATAGTAGTTGTTGGGACATCCCCGACGTGAAACCAGAGTGTCGCTTCTGCGAACATTCATTTGCTAATGAGGATGGGGGCTTTACTTGTCGCCTTGACTACAAAGAAGCTGGTGAAGTTTGCGAAAGTTATACTCTATTTAGACCAGAGGCTAAGGCATGAGCGATGAAGACAAGGCTGATTACTATAGCGACCTGACTGACGTTCAAAAAAAGATTTTAGAAAAAGAACTGGAAGTCGAAAGCATAGCAGATCGCGTCTTAATACTTACCAAAACAGAATGGGGCAGTGACAACTTACATAAAGCTAACGTCAAGCACCGTTTTGAAAAGTCTCGGTTAGTTGAGTTGCGATGTAAAGAAGTTGAAATTAAAAATAAAATAGCACTCAGCAAATGGACAAGGAAGACATAATTATTAGACCCTCTCATTACACACAAGGTAGTGTGGAATGTACGGAAGCTATACGCTCGGCAGTAGGTGACGAAGGTTACGAAGCTTTTTTGCGCGGCAACATTATCAAATATATATGGCGCTATCCCCATAAGAATGGGGTTGAAGATTTAAAGAAAGCGCAGACATATATCAATATGCTTATTGATCTAAAATCTAGTAATCAATCTTAGAGTTTATTCTCGAACTGATACCACTACCGCTTTTCTTTTTTCTTCCAGATGGCTCACCAGCAACTGCATCAACAAAGTCTTCTCGTAAGGCTGGCATAGACCCAAGGGGTGGAGTGAACCTGTGGAATAACGTATCAACCATTTCTCGCTCCTTGTAGTTGGATGATGTGCCGCCAAGACTGTCGCTAATAATATCACTAATGCCAGAGCCAACGGTAAGGCCATCGTTAAACAATCCCATTGACGGCCCAAGTATGACTTCACCAATTCTTACTTGACCAAATGCTCCATTGTCTACGTTTGAACCAATGTCATATAACATTTCCCCGATTAAACCCATGCCGCCCATGACAACAAAGCCATCCCAATACCAACCAAGATACTTGGCAGTGTCTTCATCCATGTCCTCAGCCCATGCAAATTGTTCCCTAAGAGAACGCTCTCTGAATTTAAACTCTCGGTTATCTTCACCGCCACGGCCTTGCACAATGTCTTTAATGTTTGCAGCAGCAAAACCCATCGCTGGCGCAGCCGTGTACATATACATCAGGGGCGCAATGTCAGCATCCCTTGGGTTCTCAAGAAACCTATTCCACGCTCTTCGATGTAAACGCCACATCATCATCGGGAATGATTTAAGTTGATACACAATCTTACCAACTGGCGTCTGACCCCAAACAGGATTATCAGAGGGGTTGGGTGTAAAGATTGCTTCGTTTGTAAATCTGTTTAGCGCTGTAGCAACTTGGAAATACTCTTCGCTATGGCCGTCCATTACACTTTCTAGTTCCATCGAATTGGTTTTATAGAAGTCTTGCAAGCCGTAAGCATCCATTTGTCTCTTACCTATACGACCTTTGCGAGTGTTAGGTTCGTTAATCGCCTGACGCTGCATCATTCGTAAATGTTCATAACCAATAGCTGACGCTAGGTTACGCCACATTTCTGTCCAAGGCGTAAGAAGTGTTGCATTAAAGTAACCGTTAGTGAACTTAGTGCTGTCAACGCCAAATGCTTGCGTCATGTATTTGTAAGTTATGTTTTCAGTAGCAGCCCCAATGTTGCGCACCATTTCACGATAGTCTTCGTCTTGGGCGTAATTTTTAATCCCTCTTATCCATGCTTGGAAGTTACCACTCTGCACTAACGGCAGCATACTATCGCCCATTGACGTTAGTGTTGTAAACGGCAGCAAGGTAACAGCGTTAAATCCTGTCAGCCACTTCTGAGTTGTCTCTGCCATTTCAGAATATGCTGTTTCATCATTGATTGGTCTGCGTCTTACAGCGTTCAAGAAACCTCTGGCATGTAGCTGGTTCTTTCTGTGGACAGGCGACAACCCACCATCAGCCGTGTGAAGACCGTCAGCAATTGCTTCTGCTCTTAGCTTAAAGTTTCTTTGCTTCATAAGCTCCATACGTCGTTCTTGTGGAGATAGCTCCGCAAGATCAGCTTCTGTGCGACGGTATATGCGGTTCATATACTCTGCCATTTCATGTTTCATCTTTCCGCTTTGAGCCATTCTTACAAGCTCTCTAGCGTGATACTCTGCCCTACCCTCTGCCAATAAGCTCGGTGGGGCTTCCATGTATGTAAAGTCAAACTTCTGCTCAACCATATCTTGGTCGGCTGGGTTGCGTACAAAACGTAGTTTGGACGAAACCTTTTTACCTTTTAGCAACGAAGCGAGTGCATCAACACTTGATGGATTGCTGTTCAACGCTATGAAATAATCATCAATAGCGTGATGCCCAGCGCCAAACGCTTTGAACAAATCTATGTCACGTTCTGCTGCATCAGAATACTTACTAACGACAACCATAATGTCGTTCTCTAAATAGTCAGCAAGATTGTTTTTGTTGTTTTGATCTGTAAACTCTGGAAACAAATCAAGACGGATCATTCTTTGAAACGCATGATCTGAGTTGTTGTTGTCAGAGGGTGTGCGTCTGATATTATTATCTGGCATACGTTGTACCCCATCATCAGCGACTAACTGGTCGGCCATAGCTTTAGCTTTAAACTCAGCTTGCGCCTGTGTCATTGCGTTCTTTCGTTTTGGCCCTCTTGGTCTAACGCTATCTTCCTTTAAGAAGTATAATGCTAAGCGACGTTCGAACTCTGGACGATCAGCTTCAATAATATCTTTGCGGTAAACCTGTGGCACATAATTGCTTTCGATTTTACCAACGTTCATTCCCTCACGACGCATACGTTGCATTGTCTGATCGAAGTAACCACGCACCATATCGTAAATTTCTTTTTCTGCTTCGCTGGTTAAGTTATTACGATCCCCACGCCGCAAGGCTCCAATGATACGGTTGTGAGATAATGGTTGGGACGATCTATTAGACGGCACAAACCCAAGAGCATCCCCTGCTGCTTCGTACATCTGCACTGCACCGTCCTTAAACCAACGTGACACTAAGCCGCCGCCATCAGGTAGTGCGTTTAACTTTTTAAGAAGTGGCGTACATATTTTTGATACTGCTACTGCATGACGTTCATAGTGACCGCCACCACCTTTAAGTGGATTGAATACTTTAGATAAGAAAGTCATTCCAGCATTTGCTAAAATTTCTGGGTTGTTGCGTGTTGTCCAAAACGTTGCAGCTTGACGCATATTTTGTGCATCTTCTTCTGTTGCGTTTCTTCCTCGACGCAATCTATCTAACGTATCAACAAACGCTGGTGACACACCAGCGCTTTCTAATGCACTAAAGATAGAGCGGCGCATGTTCTCACCACCTTGATCCCCTAGCGTTGCAGCCTCAACCCAAGTTGTGTTTGCGCTGGATGCGCTTGCATCTATGCCAACAGTGTGGTTCAAGTCTGTTTCTGCAAAAGCATAGTCTCTGATGTAGCGCATGTCAGACGAATTAATTAAAGTCTTAACGCCGTTCACCTCATAGCTAGTAAACTCAAGCTGCTTCATAATTCTGTTTAGCTTTTGTTGTGATCCAGCCATAGCAACAAGAGCGTTATAAACGTTGCTACCTCTGGGTAAGTCTAAACTTTCAAGTTCATTTATTATATTACCAATAGCTTCTGCGTTTTGCCCTTCACTATCTCTTAATATTGCTGACGTTAGCTCTGTAAATACTGGATGGTTTGTTGTTACCTTGTTGTCAAACGTCGCTGGCTTTGTGTCACGAACAAATACTGGCGTTGTTTCGATGTCAGCATCTACACCGTATCTAGTTTTAAGTTCGTCTCGCAAAGTTTTTTCATACTCAAACAAAAAGTTAGCATGGCTTTTAACTGCTGGACTATCATCTGGCGAAAATTGAACGCGAGCTATTTCATCTGACGTTAGAGATATTTCGTCTAACAAATCACTGACTTGCTCGCGCACCATTGGGTCATTGTAGTTTTCTAACAATTTATCTTTGTTATTAGTAATAGTATTTGATGGCACTCTTCTAAGTTTAACACCAGAAGACAAACCACCCAGCTTACTAACGGCAGCATAGTACACTGTTGGATTGTCAGATTGTGTAAAGCGACGGGCTGCTGCTAGCTGTGGGCTTGACATGTTATCTATTACATCATCAACGTAAGCAGTAGCGTGTTCGGCTGGCACTGTTTCAGTAAAGTGAACAGTAGGCGATCCTTTTCTAACTGTTACATTAGGAGAAATGTATTCGCCTTGTGTCGGTATTAATGGAAAACGTTTTCTTGCGGCTGGTTGTGCAATTAAACCTTTAGTTACAAGGCCAATTGCAGGGATCATGTTTTGCCGAACATCATTTAAAGCGTCTTCTAAATGGAAGCGATCTTCACCAGACAGTTGTTCCATTAAGTTTTTAACTGTCGTTGGTTTGGTTTGCATGTCTGTGTCTTCAACCACAATACGAGCAACCAAGTCTTTTGGTTCTAAGTCAAACTTTACTGCTAGCTTTTCAAGTAACTCCACACTTGTTGGATCAATAATATTATCGTTAAACAAATACCCAGATAGGGTTGAGACGGGGCTAGTTATGTCGTCAGACTTTTCTAACGTTGCTGCTTCTCTGCGCATTATCTTTCTGAAGTCGTCATACTCTGGGCTTCTTGGATTAAATGGTAAATCAGCACCCATATAGGCAAGCATACTTGACATTGTACGCAGCACATATTCTGTCCGTGCTTTGCGGTGAGACAGTGGTTCAAGCCATGACCTTAACGAGTACGGCGCTTTCGGGGGAACGCCATTGCTAGTTGCTTCGCCTTGGTTAAAATATTCTTTAGCTTCCTGAGCTTTAGTAATAGCGTTATTAACTTCTGGGGGCGCATACTTTTTTCCTGTCTTTTTGTTTTTGCGTTTTTGTAATTCGTGGATAACCAAGTTTACATGGTCGTCATTGCCGTCAGCTTTTGCTTTCCAAGCTATGTCCATTAAATCCATATAGCTTGCACCCTGCTTAAATATTCTTGCAGCAGTTGTTACTTCTACAGGCATTTCTTGATGACTTAAATCAACAGCATGTTGAGCAACCTGTGTACGCAATCTGGTTTGACCAAAGCGATGCCAGTTTGCTAGCAGTGTGTCTAAATCCATCTTATTAAAATCAGGTAACGGTTCGTTTGCTTTAAGAGCGTTATCTGCTGACTTACGCATAGCTTCGTTTGATACTGTTTTAATGTCTCTTGTAGCCTTTACATGCTTGACTTGTCTTGCATTGTTGATTGCTCTCATACGGCTAACGCTATGTGCTTTACGTCCAGAAGACCCAACAGGCATATTGCGTCTGAAGCGTAGCTCGGCTGGCATGTACTCTGGGATGTCACCGCCTGTTACATTTTTATATGACATATTAAGTGAGGATAATATGTTCCTGTTAAAGCTTTCTAAGGTTGGATCAGTCGGAGAAACATTCGATCCTTCTACAAGTGCAACCTTTTTGCCTTTCCAAATATCTAATGCGTTTTCAATAGCGCCCTCTTCTAAAGAACCAAGCACCATATTGTCGGCTGTTCTTGTATCTTCTACTCGTAGAGCATCACTAATGTTTTTTGCGTACCGCTTCATAACAATAGCGTAGCTTTTGATTGGGCTAAACACTCCTGGGTATGTGTCGTCAAACGGTACACCCTTAACAACTTTGCCGTCTGCTCGTCGTACTGATGTTTTCTGTGCTGCTATCTTAGCGTCTCTTGTATTGAACGCCATGCTTCGGTACAGCCCTGCTAACTTGTGCAATGAAAGCGCAGCTTCTGCTACATTGCCGCTAGCCATGTGAGCATTTATTTCGTCTGCCGTTACTTTAACGTCATTGTATCTTACCCGAATTGATTTACTAAAATCATTGGTTGGCTCAACAGGATTTAAATGCGCAACCATAGCTGCGTTGTCTTTGTCTGCAATTAGCCTTTCAAACAACGGCGTAAGATTGCTGTCTTCGTAGGCAGGGTTAGTAAGCTTTGTCCACAATGCTTTTGCATAGTTTTGAATTTTTTTCCAAAGCGACCAATCTTTGGGCGTCACCAAAGCATCATGGTGGTTCATCATCCATGCGGTAAACTGATTTGCAAAGTATTCTTGGGGGCTTGTCTTACTTACAATGCCAGCTTCACCAACGTTGGGTAATCTTATGCCGTCTGAGTTTCGCATAAAATTACCATCAGCGTCATACTCTGGTTTACCGATAACAGGAAAAGCTTTTGGGTTTATTTTGCCGTTCTCATAATACTTGGATAGCTCTTGCCAGAACCCTAGCCTGTCATCCATTGTCATCATGTTTTTGTAGACCCAATGTCCTACTTCGTGCAGAACCAAATGGGTTGGCGTTACGCCTGTGCCTTCGACTGCGCCTGTATTTATTCTTATTGTATTCTGACCACTACGCCTACTTGGGCTAGCGCTTTGAAAGCCACTATTATTTACATTGTCCTCAACAAAACGTGGAGCAACGCCAGTAGGCAATACTACTTTAAGAACACGGGCTATTTCAGTTCGTGTTGCTGGTGATGCTTTGGTAAAAATACCTGTTGCCTGTTTAATACTTTCGTTAAGCGTAGTTGTATTTTGTCTAAGTCCTTTAGGGGCAACACCTGTTAAGACTTTATAAGCATGACGCAAATGTTCGACCCGTCTCTCATAAGGTATGTTAACTGTTTGCATACCGCTTGATGTATTAAACGAGACAGTTGCATCCCAATCGCCGTTTTCGCTTCGATCAACCATACTGTCTAATTCTTGTATAGAAATGTTGGCCCTCGAAAATTCTTTTAAACTTTTAAAGCGTGGGTTCTTTTCCATGCTTTGCAAGGTAAACAAAGAACGCACAATCTCTTCGCCGTCTGCTTCTGTTTGCAATATACTGGCCATACTAACGCCAGTGTTTGACGCTTGGCTTTGCGGCATTGGCATTGGTGGCGGCGTGTATGCTTCTTTAACAGGTTCGCCTGTAACTTCTGCTGTCTTTTGTTGTACTGGTGTCGGCTCTTTTTTATCAGCCGCAACCATAGCCTTTTTAACTTTATATGGGTTAGACAAATCTCGGCGTCTAAAGTTTGCTGGTAGATATGCTAAGTCCCAATTGTTAGATGAAGTCGCTGACCCAATGACGTCGTAGATTGTATCGCCTCTTGCAATTTGATTATCGCTAATCATCCTTGCGCCGTAAGTTACTTGTTTGCCATTAACAGTAAACTTAAAGTTAGGGTCTTTTGGTATGGCCGCTAGGTTAAGCTGATTGCCGCTTGCATCTGTAATTGTTGGTGGCATATCTTCTGCAACCGTACCAACTGGATCGTCAAACAGTTGTTCGCCTTTAATGTTAACAACAGTTTTTTCTGGTTTAGGTGCTTCGACAGGTTTGTTTGCTGCATCAAGCTCAGCAACCATTCGCAAATATTCGTTTTGCAAGTTGTCAAACTGATCTAGGTCAGCCAAAGCTTTCGTTGCAAACTCGTTTTTTAGGCGCTTCTTTTCTCGCTCAAGGTCGGAAATGCTTAACGGTTGCTTTGACTGTCTCTGCACAGGCGCATTTGCAACTTGGCCTTGCACCATGTCTAAGGCATCTTCCTCAGTTATAAGGTGCAACTTAACTAAGCTGTCTACATTCCTGTAAACCAAATTCGTTCTCGGTGCGTAATAAGCAACTTTATCTTTTCTTGTTAGGCGTGGGCCATCAGCCGCAACTTCATTACCTTGCGGTTTAAATTCATAAAAAGTTGGTGGTGTGTCGCTTGCGTTAATAGACAAAGGATCGAAGTTACCTTTATCGTCACTTGCCCGACGCATATACATTCTTTGATCGCGCTCTGCCTCTAACTTAACAGCTTCTAAATTTAGATTGCGTGTTTTTACTTTTGCTTTACGCAAGAACGCTTGTGTCTTTGCTTCTATTTTGCGCTCACCACTAGATGTCACAACTTCTCTCGCAGACTTACCAGCATATACGTCAACGTTATCTGTCGCTCGACCCATAGAACCAGCAAAGCGTCTACTTCTTTTAGCTAACGCTTCCTTAGTAACGGTGTCCTGTATTTTTTCTTGCGCTTGCTCTAAAAGTTTTTGTCTTTGTGCCTCGCTCAAGTCTTTAAGGTTTATGCCTTGAAGAGTAATGTCGCGTGTGAAAGCGTTGCTTGCTCTTTTAACACGTCTGTTTGTTTCGCGCATTACCTCAAGGACTTCATCTTGCGTTAAGTCTTCTATCTCAGGTAAGTTTTTAAAGGCTTCTTTTTCTTTTTGCTTTTTGCGCCAGTTGATTACTTGCTGCTCTAAATTGTCAGCCATTTTTGTTTGCATATCTGGCGTAATTATTTCGCCTTTTACTCTGTCTGGTCTATTAAACCTGTCTGGCGTAAATTCTTTTAGAATATCTTGTTGTTCTGTGATGCGATCTTTAATTTCTTTTGTTGCTCTAGCATCAAAGCTAGTCATGCCAGTTGCAACACTCGCTTTTGTTTTTTCTATTTCTTTTTTGAGACGGTTCTTTTCATTTTCTTTTTCTGTTTTTTTAAGCTGCGCTCGCAAAGATTTAATTTGATTGTTAGATGCAGCTTTTAATTCTTTTTCGTAAGCAGTACGGTTTTTGCCCATATCGGCATTAAGACTATCTATTTCTTTTTGCAGTGCATCGTAACGAGCAAACAGTTCGTCAGCTTTATCGCCTGTGTAAATTGCTCTAGCGTCTTCAATTGACGTCACACCTTTTTGTTGCTTTGGCACTTCTACTTGAGAACGAACGCCACCTATTTTTTTAAGCTGTTTGTCGGTTGGGCGACCTGTCCTTGCTTCAGCAGAATAATCAGCAACATCAAAGTTAAATTCTTCAATGGCAAGATCGTGTACTTCCTGACTAATCTCTCCATTATCAAGAGCCGCTTTTGCTTTGCGTATTCTAAGCGACCTTAGTTGGTCAGGCGTAAAGTTGGATAGAAGTTCTGGATCAACAAGTTCATTAACTTGGTCAATAAAATCCATAAGTTGTTTATCAACGTTGGGGTCAAACGCTAAGTCAGTTATTGCTTCTACGGCAAGAGCGTCATCGTCTGGAACGGCCGCTGCTGTAGCTGGGCCTGGGGTTTCTGGCGTTGCTTCTGGCGTTGGTTTTTCATCGCTCTTAGTTACCGTTGGATTTTTCTCAACGTAATCAGTTAGTGCATCAACGGATCTCTTTGTAAAATTACCTTTGCTAGTTACAGGAATTGTGCCGTCTTCAACTAGCGATTTAATGTCAACGCGAGTAATAAGATTTTTGCCAATTAAATCTTCGACTGCATCACGAAACTTTTTACCATTAGCGGCTACAGGTATTTCATAGTCAATGTCAGTTACAAGCGGCTCAACACCTGATACTTCTTCGGGTGCTTTAATTCCGCTTAGCTCTTGATTAAGATTTCTAATTTGTTGTTGTTTAGCTTCGATGTCTGCAATGCTAGCTTTACTTGGATCGCTAGCTTCTGCCATAAGATTTTCTAATTCTTCTTCAGCTTTTAATATTTCAGAAAACTTTGCATCTGCTGTTGCAACTTGTTTATTAATTGCCGCAAGCTCTAAATCTATTGCTTCTAAGTCGTCTTTAATTCTTTGAAGCTCATACCGTTTTGCGCCAGACAAACCTTCTGCTGAACCCTCTTCAAAGATAGCTCTATATTCTTGTAATATTTGCTCACGTTCAGCTTGTAAGTTTCTTTTCTCTAAATCTAAATCAGTAAGCTCTCTGCTTTTAGCAGCCCAAGGACGCACACCAGCCTCGCCAGTAATACCAATAGCACTTGGCCCACTTAACCCCCTGTTTGGCGGTGGTGGAACTGCTGCGTCGTCATCGTTTTCACCACCGCGTTCAGCACGTTTACGAGCAGCACGGGCTTCTGGTGTGTTATCTGCTAGCAGTAATCTTTCATCGCTCTCAATTTGTAACTGATCTGGCGTTACATCCATCGTTTCTGTTGGAGTAGCTGGATTGACTAATGCTTGCTCTTCTGGCGTTAAATCTTTGCTAGTTGTATAACGTGCAGCAGCACCGCCAAGCAATCGCCCAGCGCCATAACCAGCAGTACCACCTAATGCAGTAGCTGCTAGTGTTCGGGTGGGGTCAAAGTCTTCAGTAATACCTTGTTGGATTTCGGTAGCCTGTGCGCCAACGTCAAAGCCGCCTTCGATAGCAGCGTTTAACTTGGCTTCAGAAATAGCACCACGTTTTGTACCTTCACGAACACCCAAAGCAGCAGCTTCTGTCGGGTTAACACCTTTAGAAAGCTGGGCAAGTCTTGTTGCTTGTGCAACTTTCCCTGCTGATACTGTGGGTATAATGTTAACTGGATCAAGTATAGCACCAGTACCGTAGTCGATTGCTTTATCTAAAAAGCCACCACGCGATGGAGCATTTCGCCATGCGTGACTTAAACGTGCCATACGCTCTTGGTCGCTGCCACCCATAGCGTACTCGGCTGCACCGCCTAATAAACTGACAGAGTTTACGTCTCGCCACCTTCGATCAGTATAAAACTTGTCCAGCATTTCTTTGTTATTGCTGAACATTTCTCCTTGGTCGCGGTAGTAACTGCGAACATCATTTAAGAAATTTCGGTTGTTTAAAAGTTCTGCGCCCGAAAACCCAGAATAGTCTGTGTTTGAGGTTGCGGATTGGCGTTGCGCTCTAAGCGCCTCGCGGCGACGTTGTAGTTCAGATGCCATAAAAGGTACTCCATTTAACCTTAATTAAAAAGTAAAAGAGTTACCTTGCTTAGTCGTCCCTATTGTTCGGGTGCTGTAAAGAAATCCAAGACTGCATCCCCTGCTGGTCTTACAACACTTTGTCCAAAAAATTCAACAAAATTTGATAACGTAATTCCACTATATTTGTCTGTGTCTAAATACTCTCTACCTTCCAATCTTGGCAAGCCAAGCTCTTTTCTTGCCAAATCTAAAAGCGTTATTTTTAATTCTGTTTCTGCTGCCCTTAATCCACCAATATCGGTGGCAATTGGAATGTTCCTAACTACGTCACGCATAAAATTATAAAACGGCGATCTTTGATCCGCTGGTTTGCTGCGCAACATTTCATTCAAATCAAATGTTGCAATCATTTCATCTACTAATTGTTCTGCTTCAACGCCTAGCTCTGTTGTAGTTTTGCCGCTTGTTTTAAGTTCGTTGATTTTAGCAACATAGAAATCAGCAGAGTTTGCAGTTTTTTCTGCTGGGTCTTTTGTAGTCACAGCGTCAAATTTCATTGCCCTAAAGTTGTTTAACTCACTAGCAATTAAGTTATCAGTTTTTAACAAGTCACTTCTAAGCTGATTAAGGTCAGACAATACATCTTTAATAACAAGTTGCTCTTCGCTAGTGAAGTTTGTTAAATCTGCGTTGGCAAGCATTTGGTTGTAGTTTTTAATAGTACGGTCAATTGAAGCAATTTCATCTCTAATAATAATTCTATCATCTTGAGCGTCTTCTAGTATTTGATCTGAACCAACAAACTTGCTTTCGGCAATAGCTTTTCGCAAGTCTCTAATGGTATCGTTTAACCCACCTTGACCACCAAGCATTTGTCGTACTTCGCTAGCTTGTCCTCTTAAATTATTCTCTACAACGCTAGGCGTTAATTGAGTTACGTCGTCAGGCACTATGTTAAATTTGTCATTGATTGCTTCTTCTGTTAGTCTTTCGTATTCAATCATAAATTGTTGGAACAAAGTATCGTCAGCAACTATTTCTGGTATACCACCACCAGTATAATTTTCTGAGCCTTCAGCGTTTGCAACAATAGACTGCGCTCTGAGTATTCTGCCAGCTTCAGACGGGTCTTGGCCTGTCATTGCCATATTCATCATAGCTAAACGTATTGACGTTGGATCAATACCGCTTTCTGTTATTTGAAAATCGGAAAGCTCTTTCATTGTCTGTACTAGCATATTATAATAATTAGGCGCTGAAATATCTAACATCATTGCTTGAGCAATTTGTTCTGTTTCTGCTTGAATTTGTACTGCCATTTGAAAAGCTTTTGCTGAGTTCTTTTCGTCGCCAAACTCTTCGCCAAAGAAAGCTGGGCCTATAATGGCTTGTAAGTTTTTTCTAAATTGGTCAGGGTTTTTTACCGCAAGTTCACTTGTACTTTTCTGTCTTTGTTTAGACACAGCTTGACCAACGGCTATTGTTTCTTGCTCATTAACTTGATTAAGAGTTGTTCTTTCAATTTCATTAAACTTAGCAGAAATTGCATCTGCTAAATTAGGATCAATGTCTAACAGTGCGTTAAGGGGAAGAAGATTAG
>MDTB01105505.1_pt1 | contig 51570 bp, 47 predicted proteins | sample 811161 | NCBI WGS metagenome assembly MDTB01 (sample SAMN05326650, study PRJNA326480) | marine metagenome | isolation source: seawater | place: Mediterranean Sea | collected 2009
CATGGTACCCGGGGCCGGACTTGAACCGGCACGAAGTCGCCTTCGAGGGATTTTAAGTCCCTTGTGTCTACCAATTCCACCACCCGGGCTAAGAGGACATTCTACCCTAAAATAAATAATTTGAGATTCATATCAAAAATGTAATTAAAAATACTTCCGTTTTGGAGATCGGAATGAACCTTTTATTATTTGATCTATATTTCCTTCTTTGATTAATAATTCAAGATTTTCGCCAGTGTTCGGGAAACACAAACTTTCTAAAAGTTCTTCATTCATTTGCACTTGTTCCAAATATGGAGGCTGAGGTCGGAATCGAACCGGCGTGGACGGATTTGCAGTCCGCTGCATGACCACTCTGCCACTCAGCCAAAGTCTTTCTTAAATTTAATCATCTTATATGGCTTAATATAAAGAGACAAAAATATATTATAAAATTTTTAATTTTCTTAAAATGTCAGTTTTTTTCATTAAGTTCTTTTTGGTATCCATCAGCTAAATCAGAATTGACAATCCTCTGCAGGCTTTTTTGTAAAGCAATTCCATTTTTTATGGGATCATGATCTTTTTTTAATTTCTCTTTTCCAAATAAGCTCATTTTTTTTGATAAATCCGGATCTAATAAAATTTTTTTTATTGCATCGACAATCTCTTCAATGTTTTTAGAATTTACTATAAATCCGTTACAACCCTCAATTATTGCGGTATCTGCTCCTGCGCCAGTTCCACCTATAATTGGTAATCCATATCCCATAGCCTCGGAAAATACAGTTGGACAACCCTCAGTATCTCCATTTTCTAATAAAGTGTGTGCGAGAACAAATAAGGATGCATCTTCGTATATCTTTATCAAATCTTCATCCAAAAGTTGTCCATTCAAATTTACAAAGGAAGAAGCGTTATTTTCAGAGACTTTTTTCTCTAATTTTTCTTTATATGGGCCATCACCGACTATTTCTAACTGTATTTCCGGAATTTCTTTTTTTAAAAGGCTTACAGCATCTATTAAAAAATGAAATCCTTTTCTTTCAATTAGCCTTCCTACGCTAATGATTTTAAAGTTTTTCTTCTTTTCTTTAAGATTATTTATTATTTTATTTGGATTTAAACAAGACGGAATAACATCTATCATTTCTTTGTCTACCTTCAAATCAATAAGCAGTCTTCTACAGAAATGACAGACAACTATAAATCCATATGAATGCTTATAAGAGAATTTCATAATGAGTCTTTTAACAAAATTCTTCAATCCTTTTCCATAAAGCGGAACAGTAATTTCTTCTCCATGGCCAACTCCAATGACCTTAATTTTAAAAATCTTACCAACCAAGAATAAAATGCTATTTCCTAAAGCACCAGGATTGACAAGAACAGCTGAGTACTTTTCTCTATAGTTTTTCAATACCATCCAAATTGGCATGTAGAAGTATGTATGTAATAGTTGAATTTTGGAGGGGTCGTGAGAATCTTTAATAAACTTACTTCTATATACTGTTTTTCTATTCGAATCTTCAAAGATTTCTTCAAAAGAGTTATCTTTTGGCCCAGTTAGAATATCAAAATCTTCTGGACAATTATTTAATAAATTTAAAAGCCAGACTAATGAGCCTCCGACCAAAGGCGGAGGGAAGTCAGGACTTATTAGTAGATATTTTTTCTTATGAGATGCCAAATTTAAATCAAACAGTTTTAATTAATATTTTCTTATTGCAATAGCGATCCCAAGTCCTAAATCAGTATATTCATAAGTATAAAAATTCTTTCTTTTTTTTATTTGCTTATGCCAAGTTTTATTTAAATATGAATGTTCATGTGAAGATATATCATCAAAAACTAATATACCTCCTATTTTTAGTCTGGAGATAACATTATTTAAGTCTCTTTTTGCTCCTCCTAAGGAATGATCGCCATCCACCGTTATGACGTCAAAATATAAGTCTTCATTTTCTTTAAAAAATTTAGGAACTGTTTTTTTTGAATCTCCATTTATAAAATCAATATTTCCTACATAACCAAATTTCTTTAATTCTTCCTTAACAAAATTCGGTCCAGGGTTAGGAGAGTCGCAATAATCCTCTATCCAAATATCAAAACCAAAAAAATTAGCATCAGGACACTGAGATGCAAGCATAGCCATGGATCTTCCTCTTCTAACACCTATTTCAAGATAATTTTCAACTTCGATATTTTTTCCAATAGTAATTAAAGCGGTGTTTATATCAGCATATTTCCAATCAGATCCAAAGTTTTCTAACCCCTTTTTGTAAAATTCTATTACAAAGTCTACATCTTTATTTCGAGATATTTTTTCTAATACTTCTAACGCATCTCTACAGACAGCTGCTCTTTGCATTTGGTCACCTAAAGTCTTTACCCCTACTAAGTGTGGATCAAATAACTGGGACCCTTTTTTAAAAAAAGTTGAAGAATTATTTTTTGGAGTTGAAGACCATGCGCGTTTTTTTGAAGTACGAATAATTTTGTTAATCAATCTCCAATATAAAGTATGTATTCTTGAAAAGATCATCATAATAATTTATTTAAAGTGAAACATTGTACTTTCTAATCCATAAAATTACTGAAAGAAGTGCCCAAGTTGTTCTATCGTATAAATTTGGATGTTTTAAAGCATACTCTAATATATTGGCTCCAAATAAATTATTTATTAATTCTTTATTTTCTCTCAAGAGATTAAGATAGTCTTTTCCTGAAGCATCTTTGGTAAGCCATTTTTTTAAAGGAATTGGTCTGCCTACTTTCTTTTTTCTTTTCAGAATGTGATGAGGTATTACATCCTTAAAAGCATCTCTTAAAATTCCCTTTGGTAATCCTCCTTTAAATTTCCAGCTTATTGGTCCCTCAGATGCAAAAGTTAATATCGAAGAAGTGCAAAAAGGAACTCTTGTTTCAACAGAGTTTTTCATTGAAGACCTATCCTCCATTTGTAATAAAGATTGTAATTGAACATCTAACTCTGTATTAAGCATAAACAAATTAAGAGAATTAGATTTTTTGTCAATTTCATTAAAATCTTCCATACTTTTTTCAATTAGTTTTATATTCAAATTTTTAATATCTTCTTCCACATCTTTATATATATTAAATCTCTTCATTTTTTGAAAATAAGCAAGTTTTAATGATATTTCTTGATTAGATTGAAAACTTTGTTTGTAATCTTCCCAACCATGAAAAAATTCTGACGCCAACAAAGATTCTTTTCCCGAATCTTTGATATAAGTAATAAAATTTCTCATATAACCAAAAAATAACTCATCAGCTCCTTGTCCTGCCACGCCTATTTTTGAAAATTTACTTATTTCTTTATTAACTATAAATTGAGCAACTACACCCGGATCTCCTACAGGCTCGTCTAAATACTCAATCGATTCTTCAAGACTGTTAAAAAAAACTTTCGAATTTATCTCAATAATATTATGCTCTGTTGAAAAATGTTTCACAGATTTTTTTATATACTTTTCCTCGTCGTCATCAAAGTTTTCTTCTATGACAGAAGAAACTGAAAATTTTTTTTTGTCTGGAAAAAGTTTTTCTGCAATTCCTAAAATCAAATTAGAATCTATTCCTCCACTTAATTGGAAAGTAATATCCAAATCTGAACTCAATGAGTCCTTTGTCTCTTTAAATATTAGGTCCTTTAAAGCGAACTTGTATTCGTCATAGGATTTAAATTCAAAGTCCTGTTTGAGAGGTTCGATTATCCGTGAATCGATTAATTTTTGATTAGAAAGATCAAAAATTAATATTTCTCCTTTAGATACTTTTTGAATTCCCTCAAACAAAGTATCTTTTCCCAATACAGATTGATAAAGAAGATAGTCATTTAAGGCATTTTTATTAATTTTAGGCGAAATATTGGCTGTCTTGATTATAGCTTTTTGTTCAGATGCAACAATAAATTCAGACTTATGATAAGAATAATATAGGGGTTTTACTCCCATTCTATCTCTAATGAGAATAATTTGATTTTTTTTAGAATCAATAATGCAAATTGAGAACATGCCTTGAAATTTTTCGAAAGAATTTAGACCCCATTCAGCATAAGCTTTAATTATGACTTCAGTATCAGATTGGGTTTCAAATATATATCCCTTTAATTCAAGGTTTAATTTAATTTCTTTATAATTATATATTTCACCATTAAAGAGAACAGTTAATCCTAATTTTCTATCTTCCATTGGTTGTTGACCTTTACTAACATCCACAATTGAAAGTCTCCAGAATGCCAAAGCATAATTTTTTTCAACCGACATTGATTTTTCATCGGGCCCTCTATGAACCAACAAGTCTTCATTAAAAGAAAAGTCACTTAATATTTTATTTTTTTTAAAAACGCCTACAAAGCCACACATTTATTTTTTTTGCTCATCTAGGTCAACAGACTTTTCAAGAACAAGCCTATCGTTTTTTAAAAAAATCTTCCATGGATCATAAATAAAATATTCTTTTTTTATGGAATCTTTAACATGACAGCGTTTAATCAAGTCAGTATATCTTCTATCATTATTGAGAAATAAAATACCATCAATATCTTTTAAACTTTCCAAGTTGTTATATTGATAACCCAAAGATTTAATTTTTTTTTCTGATACAGATAAATCAAATACTTCAACATCGATTTGTTGGTCTTTAAGATAATTAATAATTTTTAAACCTACTGAATCTCTGGTGTCGTCAGTATGAGGATAACCTTTAAATGCAATGCCTAAAGCTAAAATCTTACTTCCATTTTCGATTTGAGATAAAATTTTTTCGGAATTAAATTTTATAATTTGTTCATTGAGTTTATATTGAAACAAAGGAAAATCAGCTATTTCTGGAAACCCCTCAATGAGTTTTTTATTTTCAGATAAGCTGTCGTACATAACTAAAGCGTCCTTCGGAAGACAAAAACCTCCAACGCCAGGGCCGGAAACGTCCAAAAAATCCATTCTTGGATATTTATCTTTTATTGCATTTAATAAAAGCTCTTCATTAACTCCATGAATAGAGCATAGTGCTCCTAGGTAATTTGACAAATTAAATTGAACTAATCTGGAGAAATTAGTGAAAGATTTTACTAGCTCAGCAGATTCATAAGACGGCAAACAAATTACATCAATACCAAAACAATTAAATGCTTCTGAGGCTTTTTTGGTTGAAGTTTCTGACCCACCAATTATTTGTGGAAGATCTCTTAATTCGTTAATGGCATTTCCAGACAATGATCTTTCAGGGGCGCTAACTATATGAAACTTTTGATCTAATTTTCCTTCAAAATGTTTTTCTAATGAGGGGATTATTTTTTCTTTAATAAAGCCTCCTGGGATAGTCGTCCTAATCATTATTGTTGGAATAAACTCTGGGTCGTATTTGATATTTTTAATTACATCAATAAACTCTTCTGGTCTTCCTGGAAAATAAGATATTGCTATTACCCATATCGAAGATTTAATTTCATTATCAGTTGTAAAATTTATATTTTTACTTTTAATTGCGAAATCTAATGCTTCTTGAATTCCTTCTTCATGTACCGAGCTTACTCCGGATTTAAGTTGATCTATTTTAGATTTATCGTTGTCAATAATATTTACTTTATCGCCTTGATTAGCGATGAAGATTCCCAAAGTAAGCCCCACATAACCAGCTCCAAGAATATTTATCATCATTTTTGATCCTTATAGTAAATATCTTCGACAAAACTATTTCCTATTCTCAATCCGGGATCAAGGACAATGTCACTAATCAATTCATCAATTTTTTTTGGTTTATAATTCGGCAAAACTTTTAGAAGTTTATCAATATCAATTGCCAAAAGTTCTCTTTCCTGATCAGGAGATCTTTTTCTTTTATCGTCTTCAATTAAAGAGAGCTTTCCATTATGAACTTTATTTATTAATTCAAAAACGTCTTTAACTGATACAGGATCATATCCTGTTCCAATATTAAAACTTTCAAAATGACCATTTTTTACTGTATTAGAGTCAATTAAGTTTTCAACCGCCCATGCTATATCTTCTGTATGAACATAGTCTCGCCTAGGAGATAGATTTCCCAGCTTTATCTCAGAGTTACCTCTTTCTATTTGAGATAATATTTCTCCAAACAATTTCAAATTTGTTTCTCCATGTCCAATGGCATTAGCAAGCCTAATATTTATTACAGGAAAATTTAATTTTTTACTATAAAATTTTGCTAAATCTTCAGTATGCTTTTTTGTCCATCCATAGACATCAATTGGTTCAAAATAATCTTCCTCATTATGATTCTTATTGGCAGGAGAATAAACAGCTGATGTAGAAAAATTCAGAAAAACTGCTTTTTCTATATTGGATTTCAATATATTGAGAGGCGATATGGTATTAGATTTAAAAGCATAATCAGGTTTATTTTCACATACAGGAATTAAACTTATTGACGCCATGTGTATGATTACATCAAATTCTCCGGATTTAATCCTATTATGAATGTTATTTATATCTGAAAGGTCTTCTTTAATGAATTCAAACTCAATATTTAAAGAATTTTTTAATTTATCCGGAATGCCATAATCTAATCTATCAATCACGACAATTTCATTATTTTTTTTTAGTCTATTTATAACTGAAGGGCCGATAAATCCCATGCCTCCGGTAATGAGAACTCTTTTGTTTTTCATGCTTTTATCTGCAAATAAACCATTTTCCTAACGAAATCGGATCTTCCCAAGAAGAATCAATAACCTGTACATCTACGAAGTGTTTTTTAAATTTCGTCATCCACCACTCTTCTGACATATTAAAATAACTTTGATCTAACTCTAACCATCCGTTAAAACTCTCATTTCTAGCAACAGGAATTTGATGCATAGTGTAATGTTTTGTAATTTTTTTTGTTTCTTCTAAAAAAAGTGAAATATCATTTTCAGTAAAATGCTCTAATGATCCTATGGAAAAGGTATAATCGAAAAAATTTTCTTCGTAACCTGTCTCAATAGCATTTGCAACTTTCAATCTTTCAGGATTAATACCCGAGTCGATTGCCTTACTTATTAAAAATTCAGATATATCAAATCCATAAACTTCTATATTTTTATATTTTTTGAGCTTATGAATGGTTCCTCCTACTCCACAACACATATCAAGGACCTTTCCGCTTTTAAGACAAAGAAGAAACTCCAATTCAGGCCATACATTTTCTTCTCCCCAGAAACGTAACTCTTCAGCAAAGCTCTCCTCATTATAAACTTCTAATTGTTGCTCAACAGGATTTTGCTTGTTTGTTGATTTTTTTAACCTCTGTTTTATTCTAATTCTGATTAACGAATGCTTAAGCCAAATTAAGGAATTAATAAGATAATTAAAATATTTTATCATTGCAGGAATTTAATAAAATCAATTATGAATTATATCAATTTATTAAATATAAATTTTACTTTTGTCCTTCAAAATCAATAGTTGCAACTATTTCATTCTTTCCTGGAGGTGGATATGGCGTTAATTTTTTTTCTCTTAAACATATATTTATTAATTTTTTACCTGCATCTAATTTTTTTAAAGTCATATTAATAAGAATAAGCGAATACTTTCTAGAAAAAATTGAAATTATAGTGATAACAATAAGTTTTATATCTAACAAAAAATTTGATTTTTCAATGTAGAGGAGCCCTAATCTACTTTTCCACGGTCTAATGACTTGGTTATATTTCAGATCAGGGTTTTTAGAATCTTCTAAAATTTCACCTTCGTCAGAGAATACAATTGAAGAAAAATCAGTAATGCCTGGCTTTACTTTTAAAAGTTTTTGTTCAATCTCTGTATAAATACTTACATCAGCTTGCACATTTGGTCTTGGTCCTACCAGACTCATTTGCCCAAAAAGAACATTGATTAACTGCGGTAACTCGTCTATTTTAAATTTTCTAATTATTTTTCCAATAAATGTTATTCTCGAATCATTAGCAGAAGTAGAATTTACTCCAGAAGTATCAGCATTAACTTTCATTGATCTAAATTTATAAAATTTAAATTCTATGCCTTCTTTACCTATTCTTTTTGAAACATACAATGGTGAAAAAAAATCTTGTTGCCAAATCAAAAAAGAAACTACAAGAAAAACAGGAAGAAAAAAAATTATAAGACAAAATGAAAAAAAAATATCAAATGACCTTTTAATCATTTTTTAACATTTTTTTAGCGCTCTTTATTATTTCTTTATGATCCAATTTATAAAGTGATCTTAGATAATCTTGACTTCCAACCACTGAAGAAAAAACATCATCTAAAGCAATAACTTTTAAATGACAATCTAGGTTGTTTTGACTTAGAACCTCTGAAACTGCTGAACCAAGACCGCCTATTTTGTTATGCTCCTCAACAGTAATTATTCTTTTTGTTTTTCTTGCGCAATCTCTAATAAATTTTTCATCTAACGGTTTTATAGAATGCATGGAGACAACTTGAGCAAAAATATTATCTTTTAATAAAGTTTTAGATGCCTTTATACATTCCTTTAATATTCCTCCAGTAGCAATAATCGTTATGTCTTTTCCAGGCATCATTTCTATGGCCCTGCCAATGCGAAAGTTAGTGTTTTTTTTAGGAGGTTTTTTATCCCCTCCTTTCTCTATTCTCAAGTAATTTACTCCTTTAGAAAAAGCCAATGCCCTGGTTGCATGGAACGTTTCCCAAGCTGTACATGGAGCAACCACTCTAATTCCGGGTAATGCTCTCATGATTGCTATATCTTCAGTTGCATGGTGAGACATCCCTAACCCGCCATAAGTAAATCCTCCACCTGATGCTACTATCGTGATATTAGCTTCATGATAAGAGGCATCATTTCTAATTTGTTCCAGACATCTCAATGTGGCAAAGTTTGCGATAGAATATGTAAAGACTTTTCGTCCTTCTAGGGCAAGTGCAGTTGCTATTCCAGTCATGTTTTGCTCTGCAACTCCGACATTCAGATACTGATTAGGAAATCTTTTTGAAAATTCATCAAAAACACCAAATCCTAAGTCAGCAGTTATAAAAAAAATTTTTTTATCCTTTTCAGCCAACTTATTAAGTTGCTTAACAAATGCATCTCTCATTACGTATATTTTTCTTCTATCTCTTTTTTGGCGTCTATGTACTCTTTACCTTGTGGACTTCTGTAATGCCATAAATTATTGTTTTCCATAAAGGAAACCCCCTTTCCTTTGACAGTATGACAAATTACACAAAGTGGTTTTTTATTTTTATTTCTATCTTTTTTTAAAAGAATGTTTAAATCTTTGTGATTATGGCCGTCAACTTCTCTTACTTCCCAGCCAAAGGACTCCCACTTAGACTTGAAAGGTTCTAAATTTAGTGTTTTTTTAGGAGAATAAATACTTTGCAGTTTGTTATAGTCAATTAAAGTTATTAAGTTATTGAGCTTATGGTGTGAAGAAAATAAAATTGCTTCCCAATTTGAACCTTCGTCGCATTCTCCATCGCTTAACAGTGCAAAAACTTTATGAGATTGATTATTTAATTTTGCTGAAAATGCTAAACCAGTTGCTATAGATAAACCATGGCCCAAAGAACCCGTCGAAAATTCGACTCCAGGTACTCCCTTGTGAGAAACATGTCCTGAAAAAATTGATCCGTCTGAATAATGTTTTTTTAAATTCTTTACAGGAAAAAATCCTTTCTCTGCAAGAACTGCATAAACTCCAGCGCCGGAATGTCCTTTACTTAGTATAAATCTATCTCTTGTTTTTAAATTTGGTTTTTTGGCGTTAAAAACTAAAATATTTTCATATAAGACAGCAAGAATATCTGCTATTGAAAGAATTGATCCAATGTGAGAGCTTCCTCCCAAGCTTGTCATCTCAAGAGCATGAAGTCTAATTTTCTTTGCTAGTTTTTCGCTTTCAAGTGGCATTTTATTTTTTTTTTATAAAACTTCTTTACTTCTTCAACTATATATTTAACGTCATCATCTGAAACGAACATATTCAAAGGGAGCATAAGCAATTCTGAAAAAATCTTATCAGTTACAGGAAGCTTTTGATTAAATTTAAGACTTTTAAAATGATGTATTGCTTTTCCTCCCCACTGAACAAGCGTTCCAATTCCTTTTTTTGCCAAATAATTTTTTAGCTCATCTCTTTTTTGAACTCTGACTTCATAATTCTGAAAGACATCAAAATGATCTCCATTTTGAGGTCCAGGTGGAATTTGCACTTCTTCTATAGACGAAAGAGCTTCATCATACAAACTTGCTAAAAACCTTCTTCTATCTATAACATTTTCATAATCTTTAATAAAATAATTTAAGAAAGCTGCTTGAAGATTATCTAATCTTGAATTAAAACCCCATGAAACTACTTCTCCCGTTTTAGGATCTCTTCCATGATCTCTTAGCAATAAAAGATTTTCGTAAACTTTTTTGTCGTTAGTCAATACGGCTCCTCCATCGCCTAATGTTCCTAAAATTTTTGCTGGATAAAGACTTATTGCTGATGCTATTCCAAAAGTACCAGCAAATTTTTCTTTAAACTTTGAACCGAGTGCTTGGGCAGCATCTTCATAAATATCAAGAGAGTATTTCTTGGCTAAATTGTAAATTTCATCCATGTTGCAAGTTCTACCATTTAAATGAGTTGGCATTATTGCGACAGTATTTTTATTGATTGCTTTCTCTATGGATGCTGAATCTATCATGAGATCTTTTGAAGATTCTACTGGAACCGGAATACCCCCAGCAAAATGAATAGCTGAAGCAGTTGCTATCATAGTGTGAGAGCTTATTATTACTTCTCCACCGTTTTTTAATCCCCCTGCCATCATTCCCATCTGTAATCCATCTGTAGCATTCGCAACACCGACGGCAAATTTAGAACCTGTATAGTCTGCTAAAGTTTGCTCAAACTCTTCTAAATCCTTCTGCATAATAAAGGCCCCTCTTTTTCCGACGTCTTTGAATACTTCTATTAAAGATGCTTCATGTCTATTGAAAAGCTCGGGATAATTAAAAAAGGGGACTATGTTATTCATGATTAATTTAGTTATGTTGAATCATTACTTTATTTTTTTTAAATTTAAAAAACATCTAAAAAAGTATTTTCTCATAAAAGGTAATTTAGTTAACTTATTATCTAAAAAAAGAAAAAAATTAGAATTTATTCTAATTTTAAATTTTTTTTCTAAAAAATATATTACTGATGTAAAAAACCCAAAATAATTTTCTTTCTCTATAAAAAAGATTTTATCAAATCCATCATAAATCTCTTTAAGAGTTTTCTTTGCAAGTACTGTTTCGTAACCTGATGCATAGTTATTAATATTCTTTCTCCGATTTAAGTTAAAAATAGGATTATTTCCCAAGCCTTCTATAATAATTAATTCACCATCATCGTTAAGTAGTTTAAAAAATTTCTTAAATGTCTTTTTTAAGTCAAGATAAAGTAAACTGTCTATTATAAAGATTAGGTCAAAACCGCCTTCGAATGAATCAATTTGTTCAACATCAGCTGACAGGAAATTGCAAAGATTTTCAACTTTGAAATTTAAAGCACGAATTTTTGCCTTTTCTATAGATTTTTCTGAAAAATCTACTCCCGTTACTTTAGCTCCCAATTTAGCAGGATAAATTGAGAAATTTCCACTTCCACAACAATAATCTAAAACTTTTTTTCCATTTAGATCATTTGATTTTAAAAGTTTCTCTAAAGCAATATATGGGGACCTTAGAGAAGGATGAATAGTTTTTACACCTGACTGATGAAGATTTTGATCTTCAGTTTCGTCAAAGTGATCTATCAAAATATCTTTTAAATTTTTTTTTAAAATCAAAATTTAATTAAAAGAAAATTTACAAGTTTTCAAATCTTCAAGCGAATTCAATTCGGCTAAATCATTTTTATTAGATTCAATAAAATTATATTCAACCAAACCCAGACTTGATCTGATTAGACCAAAGTAATTTTCTTTCATTTGTACATTTTTTTTAAGATTTCTATAAAAAGATAGATTTTGTTTTAAAGCTTCTTCGCTTATCTTTGCTAGTCCAAAAGCCTTAAATTTAGCTAATTTACTCTGTCTTAATGCCATATTTATAACTCTATTTCCCAACACAATAACATTTTCCATACTATTTGTTAGTTGCAGATCTTGCCTTAAACATAAAATATTAGTGTAACTATTTTCTATTAAAGAAGATAATAGAGATTCTGAAAATAAAATATCACAATTTATATGAATATAATCTGACTTAATAAAATTGGTAAAAGCCCCAATAGAAGAAAATGCGCTGTTAGATGAGGCGAATTTATCATTTCTTATAATATTAAATTTATTTCCATAATTTTTATTTAGGAAATTTATTAAAACTTCAGATTTGTAACCTACAACAATTGAAATGTCTGTGATGTTTTGAGAATGAAGGGTATCTATTTGGTGTCTAATTATTTCGATACCCTCATATTTAACCATCGCCTTCGGAATATCATCAGTTAAAGGTCTTAATCTTGAGCCTAAACCCGCTGCTAATATCAATGCTTTCATAAAATTTTGATCTAAATGTCAATTTACTTATTATAATTAGTTTAAGAAAATTATTATGAAAAAATTTTATAGTTTTAATGACACCAAAATTAAGTTCAAAAAGGACACTGTGGAAAAAACATATATTTTGAGAGCTATTAATCAAAAAGAAAAAGAGCTGGTTTCTAAACTGATTGAAGAATACTTTAAAATCCTAAAGTCTACTCGAATAAGCCTTCCTAAATTAATAAAATACAAAGATTTAAATTTCATTTACGAATTTTGTGGTGAAAGTTTAATAGACTCTTTAAAGGAAGATAATATCTCAAATGATTTTATGGATAATGTAATTGAACAAATTGGGGAAATGCTGAACAAATGCAAATTAAAAGAAGTAGGTATGGATCCTCATATTAAGAACTTTACTTACAAAAAAAATAAAGTTTTTTACGTTGATACTTTTCCGCCGGTTACTGAGGAATACATAGAGTTATTGACGAAATACAACAAAGAGAATAAAGAAAGTATAAAAAAGCATTTAGATACATGGAAGCCAGATAGACTGATGTATCATTTTTTAGCTGATATAAAAAAAACAAAAGATTTAAATAAAAAATTTTTTAATAAGTGCAAGAGTTTTTTTATAAAAAAGAAATATATAAAAAATTTTGATATGAAAGAAGTTGATAAAATTATAGAAATAGAAGAGAAGAACCTCAATAAGAAAGGCTTTACTTTATCCTAATAAGTGCTGTATCCGCCATCTACATTTATGACTGTTCCTGTAATCCATTTTGAATTATTAGAAAGCAAGAATTCTACTACTTTTGCAATATCTTCTACATCGCCAAATTTGTGCATTGGGTGTCTTTTTATCAAAGTTTCATGCTCTTTCTTTGATAATTTCTCTAGATAATCTTTAACTAATTTTGTTTTTATGTATCCTGGACAAATGCAATTGATGCGAATATCCTCTTTGGCATGATCTAAAGCCATAGACTTCGTTAATCCTATAAGCCCAGCTTTACTAGATGAATAAGAAACTCTTTCCTTCATTCCAAAAGCAGCAACCGATGATATATTAACAATTGATCCTTTTTTTATTTTTTTCATTTGATTAATTGCGTATTTGCTACAAAGAAAGGCGCCAGTCAGATTAGTCTCCAAAGTTTGATTCCAGTCTTTAAGGGAGGTTTTATCGATTTTATTCCTTGAAGGATTAATTCCTGCATTATTGACTAAGCCAAAAATATTTCCATATTTCTTTTTAATTTCTTCAAATGTTTTTTTTACTTCTGATTCGTCATTTATATTACATTTCATTGCTATGTAAGAGTTTTTATTTACAAATTTAGAATTTAATTTATCAATCTTTTTTTGGTCTCTACCAATAAAGATTACTTTTCTTCTTTTTTCGGATATTTCTTTTGCTATTGCTAAACCTATGCCAGAAGTTGCACCGGTCACTACAAAAACTTTATCTTTCATAATTTGTTTACCGTTAAGTTCTTCCAGTGATTTTTATACAAAAGATCATCATGTTTAAAAACTTTTAAAAGAAACTTTTTTACTCTTATTGGCTCAATATAGAAAAAATCACTGTTTTTAGATTTTTTAGTTTCACCTATTTTTTTTAATAAAACAAAGCCTATCTGTTTCCCATTTGATTTTTTATCTTTCAACATATGTCTTATTAAAGCCTCAACCTTTACACTTTTATCAATTTTTAAGTTTAAATTTAAATCCTTCATAAGCTTAAAAATTTCCAAATATAGCTTTTTCGAAATAATTTTTTTTTCTAAACTCAATTTAAGAGAAATCGCAATACCCACTGCAATTGCGTCTCCATGAGCAACTTTATTTTTAGATTCAGACTCAAATGCATGTCCAAATGTATGACCTAAATTACTAATAAGAGGATTTTTTTTTCTCAATTTTATTCTTACTTTGATAGTTTCTTTTAAAATAGGAATCAATTTTTTTTTGTCAAAATCAATCGAATATTCCTTAAGCATTTTTAAAAGTTTTGGGGATCCTAAGAGACCATACTTAAAAATTTCTGATATGCCTTGTCTTAAAGAAAATTCCGATGAAGTCTCTATTATATTGATATTGTTATATACATATTTGGGCATGTATAAAGTACCAATTAGATTTTTACTTTGGCTTGAATTTATACATGTTTTTCCTCCAGAGCATGCATCAGCTTGACCCATAAGGGTTGTCGGAACCATCATTAAATTTATGCCTCTCATATATATTGATGCAACAAAGGCACTTAAATCTAGAATAGTGCCTCCTCCAATAGATATAATTAGGTCACTTTTACTACATTTTTTAGATTCAAAAAAATTAATTAAGCACTCAGCTTTGTTCAGGCTTTTTATCTCTTCATTACCAGGTAAGAAGAAATAATAAGTATTTTTTTTAGAAATATGTTTTTTTATTTTTTTAAGCCAATTATTTTTTAAACTTTCATCACAGATTATAAAAATCTTTTTAAATTGTGATGTTTTTAAATCCTTTAATCCTGAAAGATCTTCTGAGTCATCAAAGAAAAATTTTACCTTCTGAAGGTCAGTTACCGTAGAATTTAAAATATCCATTTTTTTAAAAATTACTATTATTCTCTTAGATAATTAACTAAATCAACTACCCTAGAACTATATCCCCATTCGTTATCATACCAAGATAATATTTTTAAAATTTTACCTTTTGCTTTTAAAAATCTATGATCTACGATAACGGAATTACTATTTCCAATAAGATCTGAAGAAACCAAAGGCTCTTTGTTATTAAAAAAGATACCTTCGTTATTTTTTTCGGCATCAAAGAGAATTTTTTTAACTTCACCCAAATCAATTTCATTCTCTAAAATAACTGTAGCATCTGCAGATGAAACAATCATTGTTGGAGTTCTGTAAGACAAAGATAGAAATTTATCTTTCAACTCAGGTAGAACTTTATAAGTTGCTGAAATAGCTGAAGTATTTTTCGGTATTAAATTATAAAAAGCTGATCTACCTAAAGCATATTCGTCGTAAATTTCTCCAGGTGCAGAATAGGCTTTTGAGGGACCATCTAAAAGATTTTGGTAACCTAGCCAAGGATGAAGAGTCGTTAAAGAGCCCTCTTGCACCTTAAAATAATCATTTACTAACTTTATTAAGGGAGCAAAAGCAGTTGCATCGCAAATACTACTTGCTATAAGAAAATCTTCAGACTTATTAAGATGTTCATGGTTTACCCCATAAATTATTGTTTTATCAACTTTATCTTCATCGGGAGAATTCGTGACAATTACGTTTTTTACCTTTCCTTTTAAATTTTTTGATAATAATAAATTTTTTGCGATTCCAGAGGAATCTATTAATATTTCTACCCCAAACTCATCCCAGGGGGCTTCATCTATATTCTCAATATTAGTTACTCTTATTTTCTCACGATCATTGAAAATTAAATTATTTTCTGAACTAAATTTATTTTTTGAAACACCGTAAGTGGAATCATAATTAGCTAAATAAACTAAATTATTAATATCAGGATTAACATCATTAATCGCAACTACCTCGATATCATCTCGTAAAGATATAATTCTATGAATTACTCTACCTATTCTTCCATATCCATTAATACCAATTTTCATATTTACTAAAAATAATTAATTTTACCTATACTGTCCCAAGTCAATTCTCTTTGCACGTGTTTTTTAGCATTATTACCTAAATCTATTAAATCTCTTTTTTTAAAACTATTAAGATTTAGTAAAAAATCTAATATGGCTCCTTCCGAAGTATCTATTTTCCATCCTGCAGAAGCATTTAAAATTAAATCACCTACGTTAGTGTTATCTGTAACAACACAAGGAATTCCAGTTGCCATTGCCTCTAGAACTGTATTTGGCATTCCCTCTGTTCTTGAAGGCTGAATAAGAACATCAAGCTTGGCTAGTTCTTCCCACTTCGAAAACCCATAAAATGGGCCCCTTATTTCTAACATCTCAGGACATGGAAGTTTATCTTTAATCTTTTTTATAAAAACTTTGCTATCCCATTCGCGCGCTTTTTTATGTTTTCCTATCAGAAAAAGCTTTATTTCTATTTTATTAGATCTTTTTTGATAATTTAGATATGCATTCAAGAGCAAATCCAAACCTTTAATATGAATATCAAATCTACCCAAAAAGCCTATATTTAAAATTTTAGTTTTATTTTTATAATCAAAATGCTTAACCAATAGGCCATTTCTTTCTTCGCTGTATTCGACTCCATTGCCAATAATAATAATTTTTTTTTCAGGAAAGACTTTAGCAATTTGTTTTTTTTCTCTTTCATTTAATGCAACAAAGGCATAAATAAATTTTGCATAGATTTTATAAATAAATAAAAAAAAAGTTTTTTTTAATTTACTTCTTTTCAAAGCTTCTTCAGAGAAAGTCCCTCTTGGTGTTACAAAAACTTTTACTCCATTAAATAAAAAATAGAGGGAGAAAAAAATTTGTTTTAAATTATAAATATCATGAACATTTAAAAGATCTATATTTCCAAAATTTTTAATTAAGTCTTTATACATTTTTCTATACTGAAAGAAATAAAATAAATTTTTATCTAGAGCACCCCAATATATTTCATTTGATGAAGCATTTTCTGAAGGAAAACAGGAAACTATGCCAACTTTATTTCCTGCTTTTTTTTGACTATAAGCTAAATTAGGAACAGAATTAGAAAGGCCTTCCGCAGCAAAATTTATTGACTTTTTTTCGGTGTTGATTTCATTTGAAATACTTAAAATTGGGGCTAGATGAATAATGTTCATTAAAACTGATTATTTAAAAAGTTTTCTTTGTACCACTCATGAAGAATCATTAGGTGCCATAATCTTGATTTATTTTTAACAATATTTTTATCATTATTTATAATTTTTAATAATTTTTCCTTAAGAAATAATTTTGGAATTATTGAAGAATCGTCTTCGATCATATTTTTTAAGAAAATTTTACTTTCTTTAGATAAAATCCAAGATTCTAAAGGAGGAGTAAAACCCATTTTTTTTGGTTTTGTTACATTGGATAAATTTCTAGAAATGAGGAGAGCTTTCAGCTCTTTTTTAGTATCTCTCAACGACACCATGCTTGATGGATTAACAGGAAAAGTGTCGTGAATAATATTTTTATCTAAGTAAGGACATCTAACTTCGAGGGAGTTTGCCATTGAAGACCTGTCAACTTTGACTAAAAAATCATAGGAAAGTCTTTTCCTGTCGTAGTTTAAGTACCTTTCTATAGAGTTTTTGCCTGAGCTCATAAAATCTTTAAGTTCATTTTTTTCTACTTCGTCTCCTCCCGTTAATTTATAGCCTTCTTTGGTCATGAATTTTTTTCTATAATATTTGTTCCATCCCCCTCTATTAGTTGAAAGATTTAGGATTCCATCATTTGCAAAAAAAGTAACAAATGCATATGTTAGAAGCCTTACAAGTTTAATTTTCGAGTCCAATAATGGATATACCAAATCAAGAAAATTGATTCTGTTTATAAAGAAAAAAGGCAGCTTATAATTTAAATAAAATAGCTTTGAATCTTTGTAACCACTAAAAATTTCATCTGCTCCGTCTCCTGAAATTGCAACTTTGGTATTTTCACTAATTGCTTTATAAATCTCAAAACTGGGAATAGAAGAATAATCTGCAAAGGGTTCGTCAAAAATTTTTATTATTTTAGGAATTGTTTCATCAAAATTAGGTGAGGACATTAAATAAGTTTGATGATTTGATTTAATTTTCTTTGAAACTTCCTCTGCTAAAACTTTAAAATTGTCCGGTTTGTCATTAAATCCTAAAAAATAAGTATTTATTTTTTCATTTTTAATTTCCGATGCGATCGAAGAAATTAGCGATGAATCTACTCCTCCAGAAAGTAAAAAAGAAACCGGAACATCTGAAATAAGTCTGTAAGATACCGATTCTTTTAAGGCATTTTCAACTAAACTGATTTTTCTTTTTGGATAAGCATTTGAAATTTCCATATTGGTTTGAGAAGTGTCTATTGATCTTGAAATAATTTCTGGTTTTAAAGAAACTTCAATTACTTCACCAGGCTTTAGTGATTTTACTTCTTCAAATGCTGTATCTCCATTTGCATAATAACCTTTCCATAAATAATGTGATAAAGATTTGAAATCAAATTTCAAGTTTTGTTCAAAAGAAGACTTAATGGCTTTTATTTCAGATGCAAAAACAAACTCATTTCCTATGAGAGAAAAATATAAAGGTTTTTTTCCAAAAAAATCCCTTGAAAGAATTATTTTTTTATCTTCTCTGTCATAAATACAAAAGGCATAAAAGCCTCTAATTTTTTTTAAAAACTTTACTCCTTCTTCTATAAATCCGTATAAAAGAACTTCTGTATCAGAGTTGGTTTTGAATTCTATTCCTTTTTTTAACAAAGTCTTTTTTAATTCTTTAAAATTAAAAATCTCTCCATTGTAGATTAGAGCATATCTTCCAGAATCATCTTGCATGGGCTGATTAGCTGCATTACTCAAATCAATAATACTCAATCTTGTGTGGACCAATCCTAAATTATCCCAAATATTTGATTTTTGATTATCAGGACCTCTATGAATTAGAGAGTCTTTCATATTTTGTAAGATTGGATCTAAAGTCCTATTTGAAGAAATAATTCCTGCTATTCCGCACATAATTAATAGTTTAAATAATGCTTTATCATACAAATAGTCTTATCTTCTTTCTTCTTTATCTTCTAAAGATAAAATAATCCAAAATATAGAAAGAAAAAAATAAACAGATATTAATAGATAGGAAACATAAATTCCCATATCTTTATTAAAATAGGATAAGAAGAGTGTTAAAGGCAAAAAAAATAAAAATATTATTCTAAAATTCACGATAGACATTTTTGATGCAAAAAGACTTTTAATCCAATTTCTATTTTCTTGGATATTTTTTTTAGTTAAAGGTACATAGATGGAAATAATTATGGAACTGATAAATGAAAGCAATAAAAAAAGAATATTTTCTGTAATTACCCCAAAAAGAACTATTGAACCAGTTCTGATTATGTCAGGAGGCAAGTTATCAAGAGGATCTCCAACAGCATAAACAAATTTAGCGATTCTCGATAAAGAACCATCAACAAAATCTATAAAAAGAACAAGGCAAGTTAATAAATAACCTAAAATCAATGAAGATATTTTAGAGTCAGTTAACCCTTCGTATAAAAGATAAAACGCAGGTATAGTCAAAATAACAGAAAAAATAGTTAAAAAATTAGCAGAAATATTTAAAAGATAGAGTAAATAAGCGAATCGCAAAGCAAAATATTTTAAAAGATTAGTAAAAAAGCCAAAATCTTTCCTTTCAAAAGTTGTTTTGTATGGAAATACCTCTTTTAAAAATTGTTGAAAAGATTTTTTCTTCTTAAAACCTACAAGACCGTATATCGATCCTAAACCATAAGAAATATGAATTACCGAAAAGCTTAAAAAAACTGGTAAAAATAAACCTATTTTTTTATTTCTTAGCGAAATCAAAAAGCTAAAGAAAATATTCAATAAAAGATAAGTTAACAAAGGAAAGAGTATTAAAAGATCTATCTGTTCGTTTAAAATCGGCTCTTTTATTTTATAAAGAAAGGCTAGGAAAGAAAAAATTAAGTAACTAACAAATAACAGTGGCACAAAGTGCCTCGCTCTATGAAAAAAATCTTTTCCTCTGAATTTGTTGGTTACTATTTTTCCATTATCAAGTTGCTGAATTATAAGCGACTTAAAATTTGCTCTTGCAAAGTATGTTGATTTAATTTTTGGATCTAAAAGTATCTTTTTACCAGAATTAAGGATTCTCTTATTAAATTCTAAATCTTCGTTTCTAGGCTCATCTTCATTAAAAAAACCTATTTCATCAAATATCTCTCTTCTAAAGCATCCAAAAGGAACAGTTTCTACCATTGTAGGCTTTAATGGGTCTTGTGTTCTAAATTTTGAATTTCCAACTCCGAAAGGATGTGATAGGCAAACTGCTATTGCTTGAGAAAAGAAACCAGAAGAACTAGTTTTCGTCTCAATTGGGCCTCCAACATTTACTATATTTTTATTTGAGTTTTCTAAAATATTTATACAATTTTCAATGTAACCACAATGATATAGAGCATGAGCATCAAGTCTAATGATGTATTTTCCTGAAGAATTCCTAATTCCAATATTTAAAGCTGCTGGAGTAACCCTTTTTTTATTGTGAAATAATTTTATGAAGTCATGTTCTTTTTTTAATTTATCGACTAACTGAAGTGTTTTATCTTCACTTCCACCATCGATTATAATTATTTCAATTTCTTCTAGATTTTTTGTTTTAGATATTATTGAATCAATGCAATTGACTATGTATTTGTCCTCGTTCAAGACAGGAATAATTAAAGAAGCAATAATTTCTTTTTTTTTCATTTTCAAGTCATTTGCCTATTTTCTTTTTTAGTATTTAGTTTGGTTTGAATACCAACAATAACAAAGCTTAAAGATAAAATTGACCAAAATATAAATGTTTGCATGATATTTATAAAAACAGGAGCAATTAATAAACCAAATAATGAAGCAGTAGAAGCTTCTAAAAATAAATCTTTAGATTTTTTTGATGCTATTAAATTAGATCTAATTCTCCAAAAAATTAGATATAAAATTAATAGAAATCCAATGGTTCCTTGTTCATATAGCAAGAGAGAATAATCGTTATGCGTGTCTGTTCTGGAACCTTGATTTGAATCCCTTATTCTAAATGTACCCAAGCCATGGCCAAGTAAATTAGAATCAACATATCCTTCTAGTGCTTCTAGTAATAGCCAACCTCTGTGACTTTCTAAAAGATTCTCTGTATCAGGAGCAAGTAATAATCCTGAGTCTGAAAAAGCATCATTTTTGTATAACCAATCTGAAAAAGAAATTCCTGAAATTAATAACAAAGATAAAACTAACAAAATTGAATTTCTTGTATATTTTCTTGCTTCTTTAGATTTCGAAACTAAATAAAAAATTAAAAATTCAAACCCAACTATAATTATTGCCGATCTAGAATTTATCCAAAATAAAAGAAAAAGAATGGAAGCCAAGGCTACAAAAAATAGCACTCTGAATTTATTCTTCACAAATATTCCCGCATAAATAAAAGGGGTTATTAGAGCAACCGAAGTTGCTAAAGAATTTTTATAAGCTTTTAATCCTCTGAGAGAATCATCAACTATTACTCCAATATAATCTAGGTCATAAACAATCAAATACTTCCAACCTAAATAGAAAATTATCAAAGAAATAAAGGCACAACTTGAAATAAAAAAAGTAATGATATCTTTGTTATTTCTTATGATGTTGTTAAAAGCTAGCACAAGAAGAATTCCTAGTAATATTTTTATCAAAAACGTTAGGGTATAGTAGAAGTCGCTAGGATTTTCTGATGAAAGATTTTTTTCTAATCCAATAACGAAAAAGAAAAAAAATGAAAAAGCAATCATTCCTAAAATAAGAATTTCTTTTAGTGGCAATTTATCCTTGTTAAATAAAAGGATTGCTAACAGAGTAGCTCCTACCCAAAGAATCGAATAAGGAGTATTAACTATGGGAGCAGACCAGCTGGTTCCCCATACACAATACATAAATGCAAAGACTACAATAAAAAAATTTCTTATTGGTAAATTTAATACTTTTTCAAAATCAAATTTTAAAAATTTATAGTCTAAGGATTTGTGTATGTTAATTTTCAAAACTTTTTTCTAAAAATTTACTGATTAATTTCAATGTTAATGGTAAATAAATGATAGCAAACACAAATAAAATCACTAGCAAATTATAGTTTTCATAAAGGATGAAAACAGAAATTGGTATGAAAAAAAATATTCTTCGAAATGTTCTATAAATATTTCTTAAATTTAAGGAATTACTGTGTTTTGAAGCAAAATAAAATACTAAAAAAGAATATATTCCAAAAGACAGAATTGTGGAAAAAGCTATTCCATACAAACCATAGCCCAAATCAATAAAATAATAATTAAGACTAAAAGCTAAGAAAATAGTAAGAGCAATAATTGGTACAAGTTTAATTTGGTAGTTATTTGAAATCAAAAAAGTAGAAGTTATAAAAGTCATTCCGTTGAGCATATAAGCAAGTAATAATAACTGAGCAACTAAAATACTAGCACTATACTGTGGTAAAAAATAATCAATAAATAAAGGAATAAACATGATTCCAAATACAGAGAGAAATCCCAACAAAATTTCAACAATTTCATTTTGTTTTGTCATTAGTTTAAAAGATTCTATTTTTTCATTTTTTTCATAAAGAAATTTTATCCATCTAGGATAGAACAAAAAAGTAATTGAACTAAAAGCAATAAAAAGTCCTTGCGAAGCCATTACTCCAAATTGATATAAGCCTAAAGAAGTTCTGTTAGAAAAAGATTCTGTTATGACAATTCTATCTGCAGAAGACAAAACTAATAAAACAATACTATAAATTGATAGTGGAAGCCCTACCGAAATCATATATCTTATTAGTTGAAAATTGATTTTGAAGGTAAAACTTTTTAAAAAAAAGAAACCGCAAATTACAAAAAAGATATTAGATATTAATACAGCCCAAAGCACAGCATTAATAGAATAAAGTTCAATAAAAAGTAAGACGCCTATAAGATTTATAAATTGAGCTGCAAGCTCTATAAAAGCTAAGACAAAATATCTTCCATACAATCTTAAATATCTTAATAAAAAAATTTTATACTGATAAATTGCTACTAGGCCTAAAATCATTAAAGTATTTTTAAAAAATTCTTCTGGAAGAAAAAATGCTTCGTAATAATCCAAAATGAAAAAAAGAAGGCTTAAAAAAAGAATTGGAAAAAATGCAAAACTTAAGGAAACGTCTAAAAGTTCTTTCACTTTATTTTTTTTTAAGTCATCTTCAAGATGAATTGCTACATCCCTATTCATCGCAGCAAAAATTCCTAAATTAGAATAATTTAGATATTCAACAATTAGCATTATTACAGCGTAAGCTCCCAATAGAGTTGCTCCCAAAGCATCAGCTATATAAAAAGATTTAATTACTCCTATACCCATAATTAGATATTTTATAAGCGAGTAAAATATTCCTATTTTAAAATAGTCTCTTAGATTTAAATTATTCATAAGATTAAACTTATTCTTTAAAGAGAGATTTTTTGGTATTAGATAGCTATTGATACCCTAAAATAATCAAACTTCATATTTTTTTCTTAAAAAGGCTCTTGGATGAAATCTCTATATTGAGATTTTTCGTTATATTTTTGAGCTAGTACAAATTTGCTTATTGAGTTTCTAGAGGCGATTGTATTGCTAAGTACTAATTTCAAGTGTTCAGGCAATGGAATGCTATGTTTTACTTCAAGAATTTGTAAATTTTCCTGAAAAACAGGAATTGTGGAAGTTTTTAAATTTAAAAGATTAATGTCGCTATTATAAGTTCTTAAATTTAAATCAAATGTAATTCTTATATTTCCATATGGTAAATAATATGCTTCTCGATCATATTCAACTACCACGACAGGCCTATAACCTTCTGAAGAAAGTCTGGAATAAGATAAATTAAGAAATCTATCTTTATTTTCTATTAATTTAGAATAATCTCCCCTACATAGAGATTCTGTCATTTCTCTTGAAACTAATGTTGATGTTTTCTTTATTACTGTTTCAACTCTCTTTTTTGATTCAAACTTTATAAGATCAAAATTCTTGTTGTAAACTCTTATTCTAAATTTTTCCCTAGATTTTATTCCATCGACTTTTTCTTCGAAGTCTTCCTCAAATGGAGTATCGAAATAAAGACTAGTTATAGTATATGAATTTGTTTTTTTTGAAGCATTCTCATCTAAAAGCATTAATTCCTGAAGATGCTGTCGCAAAGAAGTCAATTTATCATCAGTAACGTAATACTTAAATTCCTGCCTAGAAAGATTAATATTATCTTTTTTCATATTCCGACAAAATATTATTTCTGTTTAAAGCCTTAATAGAATCAAAATTATTTACAAGATTTTCAATTTTACTTGCATTTATTCCTTTTTCTAAGAAGAGTTTAGGTGCTTCATAAAATCTTTTCTTAACATAAACAGAGAAGTTAAAGTTATTATTTTTAAATAAATTAGAAGATAATACGAAAGCTTTAGATCCATCTTTAACAGCAATAGCTCTTAAATTGGCATCAAATTGATTTTTTTCTATTAATGCTTTGGAATTTTCTCCAATACTTATTGCCTTATCATCAAAACCAAAATAATTATTTTCAAAAATATGAATTTTAGAACCGCTTATATCAAGTCCATCTCCATTAGGATCTACAACATTTGAAATATCTTTTTTAAAGAAAAAAAGACTTTTAGAAACAGTTCCCTCACAAAAATCTAAATCTATTTGATCTGCAAAATTATTTCTAAAAATAGAATCCTTTATTTCTACGTTACTATTTCTCACGTTCATTCCATCATCTGAAAAACTAAATTTTACTGAAGATTTATCCATAAAAAGATTTGCGTTATGGATAGATAATTGACCCAAAAAAGTAATACCAGAAATAATTGATTCGCTGCCTCCTTGAATGAAAAAATTTTTAAGAATTACTTCAGCTTTATTCTTTTTACCTATAACTGCAAAAGTTCCAAAAGGTTGATTTTTGTTTCGGTTGATTATAGTTATAGGATTTTCTTCTGTACCTTCAGCAAAAAAATTACCCTGAATAAGAAAAGAAACATCTTTTTCAAGAACAAAATTTACTCCAGAATTAAATTTAATATTTAGATTAAATGGGAAAACTAAATTATCTTGCAGAAAATATTCACCAGGAAATATTTCTATTAAATTATCTTTTAGATTGAAATTAATTTCGTTTCTTTTTAAAACCTCAATAATTGATTCTTTTGATTCTTTTGATGAAGATATAGGAATTAAATATATGTCTTTTGAATCAATAATTTCATTTGTTATCGAATTTTTAAAAGTAATTTTTTCAATTGGCTTGAAACTTTCTATAAATATATCTGTGGGCTTATAAATTGGTACAAAATTTTTAGTTAAATTAGGAGAAGGAACAAAAAATCTTTTCTGAAGAGGAATTGACATATTCTCTGGGCTATCTAAAGTACCTTTATTTATAAAGACTTTATTTACTTCCAATGGAATATAAGAATCGTTCATTATGGAAAGCTTATAAATATCTTCTTTTAATTTTTCTGAAGTTACAAAAACTTTTCCGTAAGATAGATATTGTTTGATTGCTTTTACATTATTCCTAATATTTTCTACATAAAGACCATGATTAAAATCTTCCCTCCTAATAGATATGTTGTTTCTATTCAAGACTCTCTTGCTTTTGTTAAAAACATATTCAGCATCAGCAATCAATTTTGATTCGTTTTTAACTATTTCTAATAAAAATTTATCTCTTAATTTTCTAAAATTATTATCCTGAATTAAGATTCTAAATAAATCTAAGTTTGTCGAAGGGTTAAAATAACTAAGAAACCATGAACTATTAAAATCAATTATTGATTCCGAAATAGGCTTAATTGAATCTTCGATTCTAAAAAGGAATTTAAATTCTCCTCTTGTATGATCATAAATATACTTGAAATTATCGCCTGTGACTTGGTGTGCATTATTTGTAAAAACTAAAAGAGAAAGATATCTGGCAGCATATTCCAAATCAATAAGTTGCTTTACCGCTTCAAGGTCTTCATTTTCGATTGATTTAAGTAAAACATTCAAAGCGCCAATGGCTATAGGTGCTTCGCTGGAGTTAGAATTATATTCTTTGTTGTGGACTGTATGATCTAAAAGGGAAGTGTGAGCCGAACCAGTATATGATTCTTTTCTATCCCAATCATCATTTGATTTGATTAAAGTATAATTTGTAGTTTGATGAATATCTTCAAACCATTCCTTTCCATGATGTTCGACAAGCATATAAGGCCCTATCAAAACGTTATTTATGTTTAGCTCTACTATTCTTCCATGAGGGCTGATTAAGTTAAATTTTGACGCAAATTTATTAAGATGAATTGTTGAAGTATCTAAATCATCTTTGTAAGTTATCAAAGAGTACTCTCGCATGTTATCAAGATAATTGCCTTCGTTTCTTTTATGTTTGATTCTTAGAGAAAAGCTATTATGCGAAACGATGGGAGAAATAGATGTTCCGTGAAGTTTAAATTTAATTTCTTCTTCTTTTCCGTCCACTAATATTTTTGCTTTTCTCCAAAAATTGAGTTCATCTTTTATAAATCCAACTTCTTTGAAGAGTTCAGTTTGTTCTTTTATAAATTTAACATCAGATCCAGAAAGTTTAAGATTTATAATTTCGCTTTCAGTTAGATTTAAGTCTGAAAAATATTTAAAAAAATTCAACTCTGCATAAGCCATATCCATGTATTCCGTTATTTTGTTTACATAGGAATTTTCCTTACTTAAGTCATTGAGTTTTTTATAAATAGAATTGTTGTAATAAAGGGCGGTAATTACTAGAAATAATAAAAAAAATAAAAGTATAAAAAACTTGAGCAAATTATTTATAAGCTTCATCTACGAATTAGTTATCAAGAATATTACTACTGTAAGCAAGCAAACTGAAATCTATGATCCCGCTTTGTTTTGAAAATTCTTTAGACAAGTTATTGTCTTTGGGTAAGCGAGCTTCAGCTATTAGTTCAACTTGATCATCTTTAAAATTTTTACTCTTTATAACATAACGTTTTGAATTTTTTGAAAGAGTATCTAAAATTGAGCTTTCTTCTTCTTCTTTATATTTAATAATTATGATGAAAGCAGACATTCCAAATGGAATTCTGTTTAAAGCAATCATTAATATAGAAATTAAAATTGTTGCAGTTAAAGAAACCTTTATATTAGCTACACCGTTTGCTATCCCTACAGATACTGCCCAAAACATAAAGACTATGTCTAATGGATCTTTTATTGCAGCCCTAAACCTAACAATTGAAAGAGCCCCAACCATTCCTAAAGAAAGAACTAGGTTTCCACTTATAACCATTATGACTGCAGTAGTAATAAGACAGATTAAAATTAAAGAAATATTAAAACTTTTTTGATACAAAACACCTTGATAACTTGCTCTATATGTCCAAGAAATTATGCCTGCACAAACTAGGCTCACCATTAATCCCACAATAACATCGGTTATAGTTAGTGCAGATCCCGAGCTTAAATTTGAAGTGCTTGCATCCAAAATATCTCTAAATGTTAAAGCAGTATTATTTTCTGTATCCATTATTCTTAATATTTAACCAATTTTGATTATATAACCTTAGCTTCTTTTATGAAATTACAAAGAATATTTATTTAAAATATGCTTTTTCTCCATTCAATATTTCTATTGTTAATTGAAAGATGTCTCGTGCATAAATAGTGATAAAAAGAAAAATCAACCAAAAATTATTAATTTTCAAAAAGATAATTAGAGAAGTAGCAATAATGAAAACTGAATATTTCCAGGATATTTTTATAAAATTTATAATCGCGCTTAAGTTTATTGCTTTAAAATAATTTATAAAAGATCCATTCGTATAAATTAAATATGCAACAATGGTTGAAACTGCAACCCCTGAGATGCCAAAACCTGATCTTATAAAAAAATAATTTAAAAAGAATGCACAAATCACCGAAGAAACAAAAACCGGAAACAATTTAGAATGAAGGTTATTAGAAATCAGATGAGTTGCCGGAAGAAAGGCTATGCAATTCAAACTATAAGCAATTAGCAAAAATTTCATAATTTGAATGCTGTCAACATAATCAGGAGCTAAGGTTTTGATTATATATGGACCAAAAATGCAAGAGATTACTAACAGAAAAAATAAAATTATCTCAAATAACTTTAATTGACTTTTCATTAAATCTACATCAAACGGATTTTGTGAATATTTTTTCATCATCTTTGGAACTATTAAAAAAATGAAAGAATTGAATGCTGTCATTACTCCAAAAGATAGCAAATAGCCAAAATGATAAATACCTAAATCCGCTTTAGTTAAAAGATTCGAAATCATAAGCCTATCTAAAGATAAAATAATTAAATTTAAAAAATTAAACAGTAAAAGAGGAAATGCAATAGACAATAAATATAAAATTAATTTTTTTTCTATAAAAAATCTAAAATTTTTAAATTCTTTTATATAGACTGAAGTTGCAATAATGTTAGAAACTATAGTTGAAATTAGGATTGCATCTATTTGAAATTCTGCAATAAACAGATAAACAAAGAAAAGATGAGTAAAAGATGCAATTAATTCTATTTTTGCAATATCTAGAAAGTTTTCATAAAGCCTTAAATATAAAATTAAATAATTTTTAAATTGATACAATAGGCTAATTAGAAAAATATAAAAGAAATAATCTTTGTCAATGCCCGTCTCAACAACTTTAAATGAAGAAAAAAAATACAACGTCAAGAATATTAATCCTACAAATAAAGAATTTAATACTTGAAACGATATTGTTGTGTTAAAAACTTTATGTATAAAACTAGATTTCTTTTTATTACCCAAGTTAACAGCAACTTCTTTATTTGTTGCATGAAATATTCCTAAATTTGAGTAATTGAGATATTCAAGAATTAGTAATATCAAGGCATATTCTCCAAAAGAACTAGGGCCTAGAATGTTCGCAATAAGAATACTTCTAATAAAGTTCAATAAAACTACAATATATTTTGCGGAAATATAAGAAAAAAGACCCTTAAAAAAAACGTTTTCCGTCATTCAAAATAAATTGTTTTTATTTAAAATAAGACAAGTTTTTTCCATTTTATTGATACTTCCTTTGAATTTTTATTTGAAAAAATAACTTAGTCCTAGGTCTAAATCAGTAAAATCTCTTTTTAAAAGAATTTTCATTCTGCTTATATCAGGCTGTCTTCTTGTCATATCACCTTCCTTGAGAGGGTCTAAAAATACAATTTTTGATTCTGAATTTGAGATTTGTATTATTTTTTTAGCTAGCTCCAAAATTGTAATTTCCTTATCATTTCCAATATTAACAATTTCATTATTAAATAAATTTTTATTAAATGCTTCAAGTGTTGCTTCTAGATGATCATCTATATAGCACAAAGTTCTGGTTTGCTTTCCGTCTCCATAGATTGTTATGTCTTCATTCTTTTTTGCTGCGCTTATAAATTTTGAGACTACAAAATCTTTACTTTGTCTAAGACCGAAAGTATTAAAAAATCTAAATATGGTGAAATCTAGATCATATTCTTTTTTGTATGATTTACAGTAACATTCACCAATATTTTTTATAACTGCATAAGGAAGTCTTGAATTTAATGGCGTAGAGTATTCCTTTTGTGGAAGATGAACAGGCTCCCCATAAACTTCAGAAGAAGAAGAAAAAAATATTTTTTTAATTTTAAATTCAACAGCTAGTGAAAAAATATTATCAAAACCCTTCATATCGTTTAAAACTTTAATCGGGTTATCTATTGTTCTTTTTACCCCTACCAATGCAGCATAATGAAAAATATAATCAAATTTTTGACTTGAAAAAATAGGAAAAATTTCATCGTAATTATTTACATTTGCTTCAATAAAATTATGATTTTTATCACTTATGACATTTTTTTTATTTCCTGTAATAAAATTATCTATAGAAGTGACCAAATGGCCTTCTTTAACTAAAGCTTCAATCAAAGAACTTGCTATAAAGCCGGCTCCACCTGTTACTAAAATATTACTCATGAATAGGTAAAAATATATGTTTAAGAAACAACATGTTTTAAAGTCCATTCGCCATATTTTTTCTCCCAAACATTAGAGTTTTCTCTATAAAAATTCATTACCTGCCAGAACAATTCTTCGTCGATTTCTAAATAATTTAACATCCATTTATAATAAAGAGATGGAAATTCATGGTCATATCTTTTTACAAGAGCTATACCTTCATCTCTGGTAATATGGTGCCTTCTAATGTCTTGTTGTGCATCTCTGGAGCACCTACCTAATCCAAATTTCATATATGCTAAATACCAATGCAGCCCATCCATTTTATCGTCTAAACTTGAATATCTTGTGTAAGTTGATTCAGATCTTCCAAAATTATTAAGTTTAAAATTTGTGTGTTTTGCAGCATAGTAGAAATTTTCTTGTGGAGTCCATTTTTGATAGTAAGAATACCAATGCATCTCTAGATCGAGTTTTTTAATTTTTTCAGGTGATGGGGCCTTATAATTATCTAAATCTTGATGAGAAAATTCTTTTTTTGAAATAATTTCTGAATCTACTCCAGCTTCAAACAATTCATCAACACCGCTCCCCTTGTAATATTGTTTTTCCCAGTCTTCAATTGTCTCTTTTGGAGAGTTTTTATACTTTGTCGATCCGCCATATTCGAGTTCTCCGTTTTCTCCATAAAAAATTAATTTTATTCCAAACCTTTCAGCAACATGATATGCCCAAGCTTTTTGTCCGTATGCAAAAGGCTCCCATGCATCGCCCAATCTTTCGAAAGCAACCCTTGAAAGTTTTCTGTGCAAGTTTCCATTAGGTTGTGCAATCAAATTAAAAAAGCCTGCATTTACAAAATTATTAAGATTTTCCCACCCAACATCCGTCCATTCGAAAGGAGCCCATGTGGTACATAAAGGGTTCATACCAAACCTATATTTAAGTTGATGAGCTACAAAAACACTATCCTTGCCTCCACTACCAGGGATCACTACATCGTAACTACCATCTTTGCTCCTAAACTTATTGCAAAGTTCTTTTAATTCTTTCTCTCTTTCAGCCCAATTTATAAGATTATCTTTTTCAAAAGACCACTCACAAGCTGAGCAAACTCCATCTTCATTAAAAGTTGTTCTTGGTCTTTGATTTGAAACAACACAGTTTTTACAAAACTCAATTTTTTTTGGAAGATCTGAAAGCTGTCTATCTAAAGATGATTTAAAGTTTTTTTTCATCTTGAAAATTATAGCTCAATAAATGCATTTAAAATTTTAAGCCCCTCATCAGAACTTAATTCGGGATGAAATTGCGTTCCTATAAAATTTTCCTTTTTTATTACTGAAGAAAATTCATCTCTTCCGTATTTTGTAAAAGCTAAACTTTCATCTTTATTTTTCACATTAACGAAATATGAATGTACGAAATAAAAATACGAATCTAATTTTATATCTTTCAGCAAATTAGATTTCCAACTCTTTGCACCTTTATCGCTTGGAAATATTTTATTCCAACCAACTTGAGGAATTTTATAGTTGTTTTCGTCAGAATTTGGAAGTGAAAATTTTGTTACATTTCCAGGTATATATCCCAATCCTTTATGATGTCCTCCTTCCTCAGAACTATCCAAAAGTAGTTGCATTCCCAAACAAATTCCTAAAAGATTTTTACCAGTTGCCTTAAAATTTTTAATCGGCTCTATCAAATCATTCTTTTCTAAGTTTTTCATACCTGTCTCAAAAGCTCCTACACCAGGAAGAATTAATTTATCTGATTTTTCTATTTCATTTGAATCTTTTGTAACCTTAGAATCAAAACCTAAGTAACTCAATGCCCTTTGAAGGCTGAAAAGATTGCCAAGTCCGTAGTCTATGATTGTAATTTTTTTTTTCACGGCCTCACTAACAGATTTTTTTCTAACAAATAATTTTTGACATCTTTGATACTCAATCTTTTAACGGTAATAGATCTTTCTCCTCCATATCCAAAATTCAAAAAATCTGAATTTCCTTCATCCAGATGCTCTCCCATTCTTAACTTTTGTAAAGAATCTTTATCTTTATTTACATCTATATTTTTTACTGCATATTTATAATGAAAACATGAAGCAGCGCATATTGCGTCAGCTTTTCCATCAACAATAGCTTCTTCAAAATGTTTTAGCTCTCCAGCACCTGAAGATGCTATGACAGGAATTGAGACTGACTGACTGACTCTACTTATAAAATCAATATCATAACCATTGCCTCTTCCATCTCTATTTATAGTAGACAAAAGAATTTCTCCTGCTCCAAAATCTTCAACCTTTTTAGCCCATTCAAGAGCATCAATTGAGGTCACCTCTCTTCCATAATCAGTCCAAATACAATATTTTCCATTACTCATTTGATAGGCTTCGATAGATGAGACGATGCATTGAGATCCAAATTCATTTGCGGCCTCGCTAATAAATTTTGGTTTTTTTATTGCATAAGTATTTATTCCGACTTTATCTGCACCAGCAGATAGCACACTGCTAATATCTTCTAAAGATCTAAGACCGCCAGCAACTGTTAAGGGTATAAAAATATTTCTTGATGTCTTGCTGATTATTTGCAGCAATCCATTCCTTCCGTACAAAGAGGCAACTGTATCTTGATAAATAAGTTCATCCGCACCTTCTTTATAATAAATTTCTGCAAAATCTTCTACTTTTCCTAGTACTCTATGTCCGTCGAACTCAATTGCCTTTATTAGATTTGGTCCTTTTATATCTAATTTAGGAATTACTCTGGTAAATGACATTAATTTGGAAAAAAACTTTAAAAATCTCCAAAGCTTTCTAAGAACTGCGGTGCAATAATCTCAGAAAAAACTTCGGGTCGGACATGTCTTAAATCTTCTTTAAAAGCTGTTGGTCCCACACAATCCATTACTATCTCGAAAGATGGAAAATAATAAACATTGTCATATTGTTCACAAACCTTTTCTGCAACAACTCTCAAAGTAGATTTACTAATTCTATTTGCTGTAACTATGTCTTGGTCTCTGAATGTGAATTCCAAGGGGATAGGTGAAAGAGTTATGATGAATTTTTTATCAACTCCAAAATTACTAATTAGATCTATACTTTTTTTTACTTCCTTTAAGCATTCTTCATAGGAAAGGACTTTAAAATCTGCTAAATCGTTATATGATTTTCCTGATAATACGTTTCCAACAAATGCTTGCCACGCCTTGCCGTTACTTTTATCTATCCAAGCTTCTATCAGTCCTAGTGTAATAATTATTACATCGGATTGATCAAGCCAATTTTTCCAATAATTTTCAACGTCTAATAATTTTTGTTTTACTGTTTCCAAATTATTACTATTTCCTCTTACTTTCATAAATAAATTGTAATAAGTGTCTTCTTTTTCGATGTAGGCAAAATTTTTATCTTCTATTTCCCAGCCATCATTTATAACCCTATCTAAACAATCAGAAAGATTCTTTGGGTTAAAAAAAGTTCCCCATCTATATAAAAGATGCTGAAGCTCATCAACCTCTCCATGATCACCAACATTTACCCCATTGCTCCTTAGCCACCAACCCATTTCATCTGCAAAACAACTACCCATTGCGCAGACTTTTGAATCTTTAGTTACTATTTTTTCTGAAGGTAAGTTTGGAGGGAGGCAGGTGTTATATTTACCAGTATTTCTCCAAATTTTATTATATTTTTTTTTCATTTTTCTGAATTACTTCCTCTGTAATACTAACCAAATTAGCAAAGCTCTTCAATGAGTTCGCCAATTCTTAAAAGTGAATTTTGTTCGTATAAAAAGTTTCTATCCAAAGTATTCTTTGCATTTTTATCAGATATGATTAAATTTAAGACGTCTTTTTCTTTTCTGGCAGAAAGAACAAATTCCTCATCGACATAATCATCCATTATTGAATACCACCCTTTTTCATAAACTATTACATTTGAAAAAGGCAGCGCTTCAATTAAAACTGAAGAACAGGTACCAACAACATATTTACAAGTTTTAAGATAGAAATAGAGTCCTTTATCATTATTTTCAATAAATTTAATATTAGGAATTTCTTGCAATTCTTTAGAATACCTTGATCTCCAATTTTTGAATTCTTCGGGTCTTAATTTGTAAAAAATTGAATAATGAGGTAATCGAGTAGCTAATTGTTTCGCTAAGCTCTCTAAATAATTTCTAGTTAATTGATCATCGGATACAATCAGGATTGATTTTTTATCTTCTTTTACTGATTGCACTAAACTTTCCTCATGATCAAAAAAAGCATTTCCTACTATTTTGCAATCATATAATTTTTTATATTTTTCTTCTTTATAACGGCCCCATAAAAAAAGAGTTTCTGTCAAATAATCTTTATATGATTGATTAATTGACCCTGCGTGATCATAAATAACATGAAAATTAGTTGTAATGGCATGTTGATAGTCAATTGTTTTTATTTTTTCTATTTTTGCTAATTTGTTTACCGCTCCCATAGATCCATTGTCAGAAAATATAATTAATTTAGGTTTTTTAATTTTTAAAATTAACCTAACGATATATGCAAGGATTATTTGTCTACAAAAGTAATTACTATATAGAAACTTAAAATTAATTTTTAAATTAAAAAAATTATATATTTTTCTTTCCAAAATGCCTTGAGCTAAAGAGAAATCTTTTTTTCTATGTACGAAAGCATAAACTCTTGAAACAATCGACAAAATAATCGATAAGTCTATTGAAGGGATATTAGAATCTTTTATATTAGTAAGTTGAGTATTAAGTACCAGTGCTTTAGAGGTTTTAGGTAAAGATTTATCTAATGTCCATAAAAGTTTATTCGTTTTTTTATTATCAATAATTTCAGATTTTCCTTCGTTGCTAATAATCAAAATATCTATTTTTTTTAATAAATTGAATATTGAAGGAAATCTAACAAACAATTCCTTTAGTCTATTAAAAAAAATGAAAATATTTTTTTTTTTAATATAAGTATTTTTTGAATCCCCTTTTGAAGCATTTACTTCATTTGTAATTTCTTCAAATACTTGAGTTCTGATCATCGGCCAGACATACCATTTTTTGAATTTAAAATCTTCTTCATTAAGGCTTTTATCTAATTTACGAAAAACTGGAATAATTTCATTCATATAAGATCCTTTTAAAAAAAATTCTATTTACAAAGAAAAACCATCATCCACAACTATGTTTTGTCCGCAAACAAACTTGGAAGAATCTGAGCATAAAAATGCTACAGCTCCTATTAGATCCTCAGGATTGAGCATTCCCTTAGTCCTAGAATAAGCTTTATAATTCTCTAAAAATTCTTCATCTTGACCGTCTAATATTCCTCCTGGGCTAATACAATTTACTCTAAATTCTGAACCTTTAGTGTAAGCAGCGACATAAGAAGAAAGGTGAATAATTGAAGCTTTTATTGCAGCATATTCTATAGGCATAGTCATGGTTGTTTTTTTATAAATATCAAATTTAGGAGCAATTGAGCCATAGATTGATGCAAAGTTTACTAATGAAAATGGTCTATTATTTTCAATAGAGTATTTTGCGCACTGTTGCATTATTAAAAAATAGCCGCCTAGATGTTTAGATACATTTTCTGAAAAACTTTGATAACTTACATCCCAAAACTCATTACCATATTCACTATTTTTAGGATAAGCCAAATTTATAGCTGCATCTATAGTTCCAACTTCCTCAATCGAATAATCAAAAACACTTCTTAAAGAATCTAAATTTGTGATGTCTGCGTACAAGGAATGATAATTTTTATTTTTATACAATTTTTTTTGAATTTTTAAAGCTTCGGAATCAATATCTACTGATATAATTTTGGATCCAAAAGAAAGAAATTCTTTAACTAATTCTTTTCCAATTAGTCCTGTTCCTCCAAAAATTAAGATATTTTTTTTATTTAGTTCTCTTGTATTTATCATAAAGGGTCTCAGCAATTAAAAAGTCAATTTCATCATCAATGTCAATTGCCCTTTCTTTCGGGATGATAACCGAATTTGTATCCCCTGAAAAAATATTATCATTTTTTAATATATTTTTTGGACTTGTAACATAAGCAACTGTAGTAATATCATAAATTTCAGGAGCATCCTGTCTTCTTGAATATTTTCCTTTTTTCAATAAAGTTGAAATGCCTTTTTCATTTCTGCTTATCATATTGAAATCTGGTTTTCTATTTGCTTTTGTAACGGTAATGACCATCTGGGAACCTTTTTTAAAACATTCTATGCAAGAAATAATATCTTCTTTCGACCTCAGAGGAGAAGTTGTTGGAAGGCTAACAAAACAATCACAAGCTATTTTTTCTTTTTTCATCCAATTGATAGCATGTCTCCAAGAAAGCCACTCTGGAGAATCATCCTCTGCAAGTTTTTTAGGCCTATTAATTATTTTGGCACCATAAGACAAAGAAATTTCCTTTATTTTTGATGATTCTGTAGAAACATAAACTTGATCAATTTCTTTTATTTCCTTTGCCAATAAGATTGAATGACCTATCAATGGGATTCCGTTTAAAAGTTTTATATTTTTATTTGGTAAGCCTTTAGAACCTCCTCTAGCAAATATAAAAGCAATTATTCTCATGTCACTTCAATCGAGATTCACGACTTTTTTTTCAAGAGATGATTTTTTCATTTGTTCAATCAGCTTTACAGTATTGAAAGCATTTTTTACTCCAATCATGGGTTTTTTTATTTTTTTTCTTACTTCATCAAAATAAAGAATCATATTTAAATACATTTCATTTTTATCGTAATCTAATTTCTCATATATTGTTTTTACCTCATTATTAGGTCCGTTAAAAATTATGTTATTTTTAATTAAGTCTAAAGTTATAGTTCCCTTTTCTCCATGCACTGTACATTTTCTTTTCATTGCTCTTTGTAAAAAGTCCATGTGTAAATTGATGGTCTGATTATTTTTTGTTGATAAAATTGCATCAATGTTATCCTCCACATCTATTTCAAGAAGACCTGAATTAGAAGATTTGCAATAAACATTATCAAATTTACCAAATATCCAACTTAGGTAATCTAGTTCATGACTTAATTCCAATAAAACTCCTCCACCTAAATTTCTGTTGGCTGTAACACTTTTTTTATAATCAATATTTTCTCTCCAATCAGGAAGGAATTGGCCTACTTCAGCAATTACTGAATAGAAATTTCCTATTAATTTTTTTTTATCTATTATCTCTTTGAATTTGTTGAGACAATCGTTAAATCTAAAATTATATCCAACATCTATTATCGATTCATTTTTTAGTAAATATTTTTCTATAGACTTGTTTACTTTAAATTTATTTGAGATAGGTTTTTCAATTAGTAATGGAATATTTTTTTTCATAAAAGGTAGAGCAATAATTAAGTGATGGCTCGATGGAGAGGCAATAATTACAAAATTTTTTACTTTATTTTTTGCCTCTAAAAGACTCTCATAAACGATATCAGCTTCTGAGTTTTTTATTTTTTTTTCAGTTGAAGAAATATTTCCAACTGTCGCATTTTGAAATAATTTTTTTAAATTTGAAATATGTCTTTTAGCAATATTTCCAGTTCCTACAACAAGATAATCGCAAAAATTATTTTTCATTCTTTTAGATCTTCTTCGGCTTTATTTAAGTCTTTTGGCTGACCAACATCTAGCCAATATTCATGTATAGGAAAAACATTAACTTTTGATTTTTCTTTATTTAAATTATTCAATAAAGTGGGCATGTCCAAAAATGAATCTCCTTTTTGATTGTGAATAATAGATGGATCTAAAACATATATCCCAGCATTTATAAAAAATTTTTGAGAGGGTTTTTCATCTATTCTTATAAATTTTTCATCTTCTCTTACAACTACTCCATAAGGTATCTGAAATTTATATTGAGATATCCCCATAGTGGCAATAGCCTTGGTCTCCTCATGAAATCTTAATAATTCTTTGAAATTTACTTCCGATAAAAGGTCTCCATTCATCATAATTAAGGGCTTGTTGATATCTGACTTAGGTAATAATCCTAAAGCTCCTCCTGTTCCTAATGGCTCATCTTCATGAACATATTTTATGGAAATTCCCCACTCAGAACCATCCTTAAAATAATCTACAATTTGTTCTGCCATATAATGGGTTGAAATAAAAAAATTATGGAATCCCTCTTCAACAAATCTCAACATTATCCTTTCTAAAATAGGTTTCGAACCAACTTTTAATAATGGTTTTGGAACCTTATGTGTTAACGGATTTAATCTTTTACCAAATCCTCCTGCCATCAAAAAGACAGGATTATCTAATTTTTTTTTATCTAGTAAATTATGAAGTGTTTCCAAACCAACTATTTTTTTATTTTTGTCTACTATAGGTATTTGAAAAATATCTTTTTCCGTCATTAATTTGATGGCTTCTTCTTTAATAAAGTTTGAATCAATATAAGTAGGTTTTTCATTCATAAATTTTGTTACTTTAGTTTCCATTGGAAGATCAGCCAAAATGGCTCGTCTGATATCGCCATCTGTTATTGTTCCCATAATCTTGCCTGAGTCATCAACGACAATAGAAATTCTGTTCATTCCAATTTCGAGGTTATTTATGGCGCCTTTCATCGTATCTTTATGATTTAAAAGCGATGATTTCCAGTTTATTTTATTCAATTGGTTACTCCTATTTTTCTTCAAAAGATATGAAATTTATTTTATTTTGAAGTTAATCTATCTCCGATACAAAGTTTATTTAATTTTTCTTCATTTTTTTTTGAAAAGCCATCTTCGGTGAAAATTTTTAAGCTTGAATCTCCTGTTTTTATCACCAAAAAATCCTTTCCTTTTCCAATAACTTCTCCTGGGTTGGAAAAGTAATTTGGAGCATCTTTAATTAATTCTGATCTCATAATTTTTAAAAGAGATTTATTATGAAAAGTTTGTGCGTTTGGTCCAGGATTAGATATAGCTCTGATAAAATTAAATATCCTTCTTGAATTCCAAGTCCAATCTATATACTCATCTCCTTTTTTTCTTCTGGAAAAATATGAACCTACAGGATGAATTGAAGACTGTTTAATCCTTATAACTTTATCAAGCCTTATATGACAAAGAGATTCGTATAAACTATCCGCACAAAGAGCCACAGCTTTTTCCAGAAGTGAAGCATAGGTATCGGAGTCAGTAATTTTTGATTTTTTTTGAATTATAATATCTCCCGTATCAATACCTTCATCTACATAATGCACAGTAACGCCAAACTCTTTTTCATCATTTATTAAAACCCAATTTAAAACATTTCTACCTCTATAGAATGGCAATGCGCCTGCATGACAATTTATAAATCCTAATGGGGGCTTTGACAAAATTTTAGATTTTAAAATTTGATTAAATGACATGGAAACAAAAATATCAGCTTTGTATTTTTCTAGTTTGATAATTGATTCTTCTGAATTAACGTCTTCCAATGGAAGAAAATCTACATTAAGTTCTTTTGCTTTTTCTTTTAAAATAAAATCTTGATTTTTATATCTCGGAACAATGAACACAACTTGCAGAGATTTATCAGAGATAATTTTATTAAGCGCCAAATGAGACCAAGGGCCATCAGCAAAGTAACCGATTTTCATTTAAATACCTCATTCTTCTTATAATCTTTCTTGGCTTTTGAACCAATCAAATCCCAAATCATCATTGGGTTAAGACCTATTTCTGGTCTTTTAATAGATAGCTTTTCTTTTGTAATTAATTCCCCTTTTTTTATATCCTGAGAAGCAAAAATACTTTTTCTTGCCACTCTCTTATTTTCTAATTCTGATTTTTTTGGTTCTTTTAGTCCGTCTCCTAAAGAAATCTCTATATTTCTTATCGAGCTAACTAATTTACTAAACTCTGAAGGTTCAATAGATGCCAAATGATCGGGTCCAACAAGTTTTCTGTCTAGAGTAAGGTGTTTTTCAATAATATGAGCTCCTTTTGCAACTGCAGCAATAGATGCCTCTATACCCTTACTATGATCCGAATATCCTACAGGAAGGTTAAATTTTTTTTCCAATGTATCAATAGAATTTAAATTTAAATCTTCAAAATTTGCAGGATAGGAAGTAGTACAATGAAGAAGACTAACCTTTTTTTTCAGTAATTCTTTACCTTTGGATGAATTAAAGGCTTTTTTAAATTTATCTTTAGAAGGATTATTGTCGTTGGGAAAAGAATAGCCATATGCAACAATTCCTAAGGCATCTTCTACTTCTTGCAAATTTGACATGCCAGTAGAGATAATTAAATCACATCCCGATAGAGCACTTTGAAGAATTAAACTACCATTTGTAATCTCTCCAGAAGGAATTTTTAAAGTACTAAATCTAAGTTCATTAATTAAAAAGTTTAGACTCCTTAAATCAAATGCAGTAGATAAAAATCCTATACCTAAACTTTCACATTTATCTTTTAAAATAAAATGAGACTCTTTACTTAATTCAAGTTTTTTAAGCATATCGTGTTGACTTTCTTTGATATTACTATTTTTTGTTTGATAAGGAGCTTGAGAAGCTTTAGGTGTTACTAAATCTTCAGTATTAAAACTTTGAAATTTTACAAAGTCAGCTCCGGACTCAGAAGCAGCTAAAACTAACTCCTTTGCTAATTCAATGTCTCCATTATGATTAACTCCTGCTTCAGCAATAATTTTTACTTTATTCAATCTAATTCCTTAAAAGGTAGGTCATAAAAAAATTTTTTATTTTTAATATCTAATTTCATTAGCCACTCTATAATTTTTTGGGAAGTTCTTCCTTCTCCATAAGGGTTATTATAAATATTTTTATTTGATCTAAATTCCTTTGATAATCCTTTGGAAATAGATTTAACTATTTTTTGGGTGTCATTTTCTACGTTAATGACTGATTTAGCAGAAGTCCTATTTTCCTGTCTATTTCCTATATTGACTGTTGGAACATTTGCTGAGGGAGCTTCAATCAAACCGCTTGATGAGTTGCCGATTAAAAGATCACAAGCTGAAAGAGCAGATAGGTACTTTACTTGTCCCAGTGACGGAACAATTAGAGATCTTGATAGATTTTTTTTTGAATAATTTTCAATATATTTAATAATTTTTTTTCCATCACTGTCAGCATTAGGATAGGTAAATAAGATTTTATAGTCCTTGTAACTATCTAATGCTTTTAATATGTTTTTAATTTGCCTCGATGTAGATAAATTCGAAAGAGTCTCAGGATGATATGTAAACAGAAAAAAATTATTAAGTTCAAAACCTAGTTCATTTGATAAATCTTTTTTAGACAATAAATTTGACCTCTTCAAATATTCTAATCCAGGAGCTCCGAAGTTTTTTACTCTTTCCGGATTTTCTCCTAATTGAATTACTCTTTTCATATGTTCTAAATTTGTAGTGCAATGATAATGACTCATCTTAGTGATTGCATGCCTTATTGAATCATCGTATGCTCCTGAAGTAAGTTCTCCGCCATGAATATGCATTAAAGGTATTTTTGAAAGCATTGCAGCAATACAAGAAGCAAGAATTTCATACCTGTCTCCAAGAATGATAACCAAATCAACTTTATTGTTATTGAAATATTCTGCAAAGCCTTTAATTGCCCTTGATGTGCTTAAAGAAGTGTTCAAAGAATCATCTTTGGAACCAAGTATTTTAATTTTTTGTTTTATTTTAAATCCGTCCTTCTCTATCTCCTTGAACGTATTTCCATGAATTTTTGAAAGATGAGATCCAGTAGCAACTATATTTAGTTTAAATTTAGGATTATTATTCAAGTCTTTTATCAGCCAATACAATAAACCATAATCGGCTCTAGTTCCTGTAATTACTGTGATGTTCAGCATCTAAAAATAAATAAAGAAATTTTAAATTGGGCTGCTTGGGACATTTATCAATCTATCGTGAATCCAATCTGTAGTTGACAAATCCATTCGAAAGCAAAGTCTGTACATTTCAATTTTATGCATTGGTATCCATGTTGGTCTTGTCATAATCTTATTATCATTGGTATATTTAAGAAATTTATCTCTTTCGAAAACGTTCTCAACCAGCATACAATTTAACCAATAATTGGAGCTATTACTTTTTTTATCTTTAATGAACTCAACTCCATTTCTTTCTCCCCATTTATGATACTCTTGCGCGAGTCTTCTTTTTTTTATTAAAAATTCGTCAAGTTTTTCAAGTTGTGCAATTCCTAGCGCGGCATTTAGATTTGGCATTCGATAGTTGTATCCTATCTCATCATGATTAAAATGCCATCTATGATTAAGTTTGGACGTTGTAGAAATATGTCTAGCTCTTTTAAAAATATCTTCGTTATTCGTTAATATCATTCCTCCACCTCCAGTTGTAATTATTTTATTTCCGTTGAAACTCAGAGTGGATATGATTGATTCTGACCCGACATGACTTCCATTGGAAAAACTACCTAAAGATTCAGCTGAATCCTCTATTAATGGCACATTATAATTCTTACATATATTATTTAATTTTTTTGCATCAGAAGGAAATCCATAAGTATTCATTGGTAAGCAAGCTGAAACTCTTTTACCAGTTTTTTTATTCCAGCAAAATCCATCATCTCTGATTTCACAGTTTTCTTCAAAAAAGAGCCTTAAAGAGTCTGCAGACATGCATAAACTGTTTTTATCAATATCTATAAATACTGGCGAGGCATTGCAATAAGAAATTGCATTGCATCCAGCTACAAAGTTTAAAGATTGAGTAAGAACTTCCGAGCCTTCGTTAACTTCTGAGAGTATTAAACTTAAGTGAAGAGCCGATGTACAATTTACTACAGCTATTGAGTAATCAATACTAGTATATTGAGATATCTGTTTTTCAAAATCAACGATTTTTTCCCCTACACTTGAAACATAAGTTGAATCTATTGCTTCAGATAGATATTTTTTTTCATTTCCAAAAAATGAGGGTTCGTGAAGGGGAATAAAGGAAGATGTTTGATAAATTTTTCTAACAAAACTTACAAAGTCTTTAAACATTATAAATATCAGTTTTGTATTTTGATAAATTATCTGAAACTTTTATCCAATCAATTGTTTTTCTTAATCCTAAATCAATATCAATCTTTGGCTCAAATCCAGTCAGTTTTTTTATCTTTGAATTATCACACCAGAGTCGATAAACTTCAGAATTTTTTGGTCTTAGTCTAGATTTTTCTTCTATGATTTTTACGTCACTATCCAATATTTTTTTTATCTTATTAATTATTTCAAGAATGCTTATTTCGAAGTTAGACCCAATATTTACTATTTCCCCATTTGTGTTTTTATTATTTACTATCTCTATGAAACCACGGCAAGTATCTTCTACGAAACTAAAATCTCTTGTAGGGGAAGTATCGCCTATTTTTATTTCTTTATGACCTTGCAAAATTTGACTCACAATTGATGGAATAACCGCCCTAGCAGATTGTCTAGGTCCATATGTATTGAAAGGCCTAACTATTGTCAGAGGAAGATCGAAAGAGTTAAAGAAACTCATAGCAATTGCTTCAGATGCTATTTTACTTGCGCTATAAGGAGATTGAGCCTGTAACGGGTGTTTCTCATCAATAGGAGTATATAGAGCTGTTCCATATACTTCACTAGTTGAGGTTATTAATACTCTGCCGACGTTATTTTTAATAGCACTTTGACATATGTTAAGAGTGCCTTTTACGTTTGTATCTAGATAACTATCTGGAGAGCTATAAGAGTATGGAATTGCAATCAATGCTGCTAGATGAAAAATAGCATCTATATCTTTAGTTATTTTGTTACAAAAAAAAGGGTCTCTTATATCGCCAGTTATAATTTTCATGTCCTTTTTATTTTTTACATCCTCTAGCCATCCCCAGCTGTTGAAGGAGTTGTATTGAGCTAACGCATTGACTTGAAATCCTTTTTCCATAAGCATTTCGACTAAATGAGATCCAATAAAACCGTCTGCACCCGTTACTAAAACCTTCATTTCTTTATTTTATCCATATACCAAAAAACTGTTTCTTTTATTCCTTCTTTCACTTTATGTTTAGGAGTATATCCGAGAAAATTTTTTGCTTTTGATATATTTGCTTGAGAATGTCTTATATCTCCTAATCTAAAGTCCTTGTAAATTGGCTCTTTGACAATAATTGAAGGATCCCTTTCCTTGACGCTTTTTACTATTAAATCGTATAAAGTGTTTAGTGATGTTTGGTCTCCAACTGCAATATTGTAAACCTCACTACTAGCTTTTTTTGTCTTATTAAATGTCGCTAATAAATTTGCCTGTATTACATTATCTATATAACAGAAATCTCTTGAAGTATTTCCATCTCCATATATTTCAACATGCTCATTATTTGTAACTTTGTGAATCCATTTCGGAATAACCGCTGCGTAATCCCCGTTTACTCTCTGTCTTCTTCCAAAAACATTAAAATATCTCAATCCAACTGAATCAAATCCATAATTTAGAGAGTAAATATCTGCATAAAGTTCGTTCACATATTTTGTTATAGAATATGGACTTAAAGGTTTTCCTATTTTTTCTTCTATTTTAGGAAGATCTTTATGGTCTCCATAGGTAGAGCTAGATCCTGCGTAGACAAAACTTTTTACTTTCTCATTTTTTGCTGATTCAATAATATTTAAAAATCCATTTATATTTGAATTATTCGTATTTATAGGATTAGAAATTGATCTTGGAATAGAACCCAAAGCTGCTTGGTGTAGAACAAAATCTACTCCCGAACAAGCCTCTTCGCAATCCTCAAAACACGATACGTCTCCCTCAAGAAATCTGAAAAGAGGTTTTTCATAATAATTAACTATCTCATCCAGCCCTTTTTTATTTCCTAAAGAAAGGTTGTCTAATCCAATCACTTTTTGATTAAGACTCAAAAGAATATCTACCAAATTTGAACCAATAAACCCAGCAGCGCCAGTAATCAACCAAGTATATTTATTATTCTTAAGATGAACTAAAATTTCGTTAAAATTTTTATTCATAATCTCCCATCTATTTCTTCAAGAGGCAGAGAACCCTTAACATCAAATATAATAGAGTTACTTTTAGTAAATTCTTTCAATTGTTTAACAGCATATTTAGAAAATTCTTTATGAGGAACAGCAAAAATTACAGCATCGTACTTCTTTTTTGGTATCTTTTTTAAGAGTTTTATTTTGAAAGTATCACTAACTTCTTTTAAATTGACTTTTGGATCAAAAATATCTACTGAAGAAACATTTTCTTTAATGTTTTTAAATAAATCCACCACTTTTGTGTTTCTAAAATCCGTACAATTTTCTTTAAAACTGAAACCCATAATTAATACTTTAGCGTTCTTCAAATCAATTTTTTTTTCCTTCATTAATAAACAAACTTTTGATGCAACATAATGTGGCATCAAATCATTTATTTTTCTTCCAGATAAAATCACTTCGGGCTTATAGCCCAATTCAATTGACTTATGAGTTAGATAATAAGGATCAACTCCAATACAATGGCCTCCAACTAAACCCGGCTCAAAAGGTAAAAAATTCCATTTTGTTTTTGCTGCATCGAGCACTTCCATCGTATCAATTCCAATTTTATCGAATATGATTGAAAGTTCATTTATGAGCGCTATGTTGACGTCTCTTTGAGTATTTTCAATTACTTTTGCCGCTTCAGCAGTTTTAATATTTTTGGCAACAAAAGTCCCCGCTGTAATTATTTCACTATATAAATTATCAACAATTTTTGAAATTTCTTTTGTAGAACCTGAAGTGATTTTTACAATATCTGTTATTTTATGTTTCTTATCACCTGGATTTATTCTTTCAGGACTGTAACCGCAAAAAAAATCTTTATTAAAAACCAAATTTGAAAAATTTTCTAAGATTGGGACGCATACTTCTTCTGTTGCTCCAGGATAAACCGTAGATTCATAAATAACTATGTCTCCTAATTTCAGATATTTTGCAACCAACTTACTTGCAGACTTCAAATATTCCAAATCAGGATTCTTATTTTTATCTACCGGCGTGGGAACTGTAATGATATAAATATTAGAATCTAATAAATCATTTTCATTGCAGGTATATGTTAAATTTGGCTGAGTTATATTTCTTTTAAGGACTTCTTCTGTCTTGTCGAACGACATCTTTAGTTCCTTTATTCTTTTTTTATCAACGTCAAATCCAATTGTTAAGAATTTTTTACCAAATTCTGTTGCTAAAGGAAGCCCGACATACCCTAAACCTATTATAGCTATCTTAAAAGATTTAAATTTAGTTGAGTTTTTTTTTCTCATTATATTTTTTTAATTTTTTAAAAGAAGAAAGATTATTTTTTTTCTCTAATAAAGCTTAAATAAATTATGACAAAAAAGGAAAAAATTGCCCCCAATACAAGTCCTATTATTTGAAACTGAAGTTTATTTGGATAAGATGGAGAGTTTGAAAATTCAGCTTTATCTATAATTTGAAAAGCAAAATCTTCATTTACATTCGCAAATGTTTTTTCAGATAGATTTTTTTCAATCAAATTAAATATTGAGTCTCTTATTCCTGAAACTGAGGATTTTGATAATTCCTGTTTTAGAAAGACAATACTTTCCTCAGACTCCTTTATTTTTCTTTCTCTCATAAACTGATTAATATAATTGATGATATTATTTGCTATATTTTGAGAGTTCTCTGCAGAAGGAGTAGTCACAAAAATTGTTATCAATCCTGATTCAGCTTTTTTAATAATCATAATTTCATCTAACATGCTAACCGAACCTAAATCTGAAGGTTCTTTTCCATTCCATGAATTATTCTCTGATTTCCATTCTTGAGGAAATAAAATTGGTTTGATATTAAATTTTTCTATAAATGATTTTTTAAAGGTTCTAGATCTAAGAATTTCCAATGCAGAAGCCGAGCCCCTTTCATATGATGGCAATTGAATTCCTGCATAGCTTGCTAGGCCTCCCAAAGCATTAAGCTCATTTGATGATTCTTCATTAGAATTTGAAATAACGACAATATCTGATGTGTATAAAGGGGTAACAAAATTTAAAGCTAGCCATCCTAAAATAAACCCCAACAATGAAAATGATATAAAAAAATTTCTATAAATATTTATTGCTAATGCAATATCTAAAATAGATATTTCAACATTGTTAGTTTCTTTTTGCTCCAAGGACTTCATCAAAATTCTTTAGCTTATTATAAATTATTTTTCTAAAACTATTTTTGTTACCGCTCAAGTTCTTAAGGAACTCCATAATTTAAAATAATTAAAGAAAGATATTAAAGAAAGAAAAGACGATATTACTAGAAAGAAAAGAGCAACCTGATAGAAAAAAATGTTTACTATCGGAAAAACTAAAAGAAGAGATATAGAAAACATTTGAAAAAAAGTTTTTAACTTTCCATATTTGTCTGAAGAAACTTTCAAAAGATCCACTCCATTTGAAACTAAAAATAATCTAATGGAAGTTATAGAAATTTCTCTCAATATTATGATTAATGAAAAGATAAATAGAATTAAATCTGAGGTATAAAAAACAAAATAAATCAGCAAAGAAGAAACTAGGATTTTATCTGCTAATAAATCCAATAAAGTTCCTAGGTTTGAAGAAAGATTAAATTTCCTTGCTAGAAATCCGTCTAAGAAATCAGAAAAAGAAGCTAAAAAAAATATTAGTAAAGAAATTAAATAAAACTCAAATGAATAAAATAAAATAATAGGAAGAAAGGCAATCATCCTAAATATTGAAAGTATATTTGGAAACATAAAAATCATTATAATATTAAGTTATTGAAGATGTTTTTGAATTAAAAAAGCTTTTTTTTCTCCCACTCCATCAACTTTTACAAGATCTTCTAACTGTGCCTCTTTTAGCCTTTTAATGCCTCCAAAATGTCTTATTAACTCTTTTTTTAAAACTAATCCAATAGAAGGAATACTGTCTAAATCGGAACTAGTAAATGATTTTGCTCTTCTAGCTTTGTGTTTATAAATAGCGAACCTATGAGATTCATTTCTCATAAATTGTATTAACTTTGAAACGTCTTTCCAATCTTCGAGTTCTACTTCTCTTAGAGGAAAATCTATATGCAATTTATCATATTTCTCATTTCTATTTTCTCCTTTTGAAACTGAAACTAATTTAATATTTTTTATCTTTCTATTTTCTAGTTCTTTTCTAATTTTATTTAATTGCCCTTTACCTCCATCTATTAAGAATAAATCAGGAAAGGATAAAGACCTTTTTTTTAGGCTATTTAATCTTCTGGAGATAGCTTCAGCAAGAGCAATATAATCGTCGTTTTTATCATTTTTAATGTTCATACTTCTATATTCTTTTTTTTCTGGGCCCTTATCGGAAAAAACGATGCAAGAAGCAGTGACATTGCTTCCTGAAATATGACTTATATCAAAAGCTTCGATTTTATCTAATGATTTTAAATCTAATCGTTTTTTTAAATTCTCAAATGCCGGTGCTATCCAATCGTAAAAATCCTTCCTCTTTAACCGATCCGTACTTTGAGATTTTGCAATTTCAAGTAAAAATTTATTCTTATTATTTGTTCTAATAAAATTAATGTTTTTGTCTATTTCTTTTAAGTTTTTAATAATTTCAGGAGAAACCTTATAGTTAGTCAGGAGATTAATTTTTTTTTCTGGAGACTCAAAATAATAAGAAGTAATAAATTTGTCTAGCAAATCTTCATTAGAGAACATATTTTTTGTTTCAGGAAAGAAATTTTTGGTTGCACTTATCCATCCATCTCTAATTTGGACTAAGCTTAAACAGATACTAAAAGAATCAGAGCTCATCGAAATAACATCTATATCTTCATAAAGAGTGAGAATGCTCTGATTTTTTTGAGTATCTCTAATTGCATTTATCTTATCTCTGTATAGTTTTGCTCTTTCATAGTCTTGACGATTAGAATAATCGTCCATTTTTTTATAAAAACTTTCCAATATGGATTTGTTGTTGCCATCTAGAAAATTTTTGGCTTCTTCCACGTTTTCCTTATATTCTTTTTCTGAAATTAAACCTACGCAAGGAGCAGAACATTTTCCAATTTGGTGTTCTATACAAGGTCTTGATCTGTTTCTAAAATTTACGTCTTTACAGTTTCTAATTTGAAAGACTTTTTGAATTATTTCAATATTTTTTCTCATTGCATTTACATTTGCATATGGTCCGTATGAAGAACCTTCTTTCTGTTTTTTTCTTGAAACATAGATTTCTGGAAATTTCTTATTTGATGAAATATGAATCATTGGATAAGATTTATCATCCCTAAACTGAACATTGAAAGGTGGTTTCTTTTTTCTTATTAAGCTTTGTTCTAAGATCAAAGCATCTGATTCGGTTTTTGTAATTATCAATTCAAGATATCTAATTTGATTTCTTAATAAGGAAGCTTTTTTATTAACTCCTTTATTTAAATAACTCGAAACTCTATTTTTTAAATTTTTGGCTTTGCCCACATATAAAAGTTTTTCGTGTACGTCATAAAACTGGTAAATACCTGAATCTTCTGGCAATTCAATTTTTTTATTAAATACTTCTTTTTTACTAATGAATTTCAATTGATTTTCCATCTGGTCGTCTTGAATCAGAATATCCTTTATAACCTTTTGAAGTTTTCAATATAGATTGAATTTCTCCAAGCTTTCTTTTTCTCAAAGAAAAGTCATATTCTAGCTCTTTAAGAACATCTGCTTCCAAGTCTTCATAAAATAAAATGTCTGGTTGCCACTGATAGTGAATTCTATTTTTTTTTGATGACTCCTCAAGACTCATTTCAAAATCTAAAATATTAATAATTTCTTGAAAAACGGAATTAATGATTGTGGATCCTCCAGGAGAACCAGTAATGAGATAAGGGATATTGTCTTTAGTAATTATTACAGGAGACATAGATGATAAAGGACTTTTTTTTGGTTCAATTTTATTCGCCTCTGAACCTATGAGCCCATACAAATTTGGATATCCAGGTTTTTGCGAAAAATCATCCATCTCGTTATTCATTAGAATACCAGTGCCCTTTGCTACTATACCTGAACCATAGGCGCCATTTAAGGTATAGGTATTGCTCACAGAATTTCCCCATTTATCGATGATTGAGAAATGCGTTGTCTCGTCACTTTCTTTCATTAACATTCCTGGTTCTATATTAGTGATTTCTTTATTTTTAATTTTATTTGCTATTTTTTTGCATAATCTTTAGAAATTAGTTCATTAATGGGAATATTTAAATAATCCGGATCTCCTAAAAAAACTGATCTGTCGGCATAAGCGAAACTCATAATGTCCTTTAACAAATAAATATATTCTAAAGAATTATGCGAAAAATTTTTAATATCAAAATTTTCAAGGATATTTAACATCTGTATGATCGCGACTCCCCCGGAACTGGGAGGTGGCATAGAACATATTTGATATGAATGGTAAAAGCCGCAAAGAGGTTCTAATTTCCTAATTTCATAACTCAAAAAATCTTCTTTTGTAAAAATTCCGTTATTTTTTTTAAAATCGTTTAGAATTTTCTTTGTTATATCTCCATTATAAAAAGCTTTACTTCCATTTTTGGCTATTAAAGATAAAGATTTTGCTAAATCTTTTTGGATTAGAAAATCGCCTTTTTTCCATCCTTCTTCTTTGACAAAAATTTTTTCTGCTTCTTTGTTTTTTTTAAATTTTTTTGCATATTTATTTAAATATTGAGCTTGAAATTCTGATAGTTTAAATCCTTCTTCTGCCAAAACTATTGCAGGAGCAATTAATTTTCTTAAAGGCATTGACGCTTCATCCTTATGCAGTTGAATTAATCCTGCCACTGTTCCTGGTATTCCTGATGCTAAATAAGATTCCAGACTTAACCCTTTTATAACATCGCCCTCTGAATTTAAGTACATATCTCTAGAAGACCTAATTGGCGCTTTTTCCCTGTAATCTATGGTAAAGAATTTATTATTTTTAAAATAAATAACAAATCCACCCCCACCTAAATTTCCTGCGGAAGGATTTACTACTGCTAGAGCGAATGCAACTGCAATTGCACTATCGAACGCATTTCCGCCCTCTTTTAAAATTTTAGCTCCAACATCAGATGCTAAATGGTGTCTCGTTACCACTACGCCATTATCTTTAAAATTATTTTGTTCAGAGCAAGATATAAAAAAAATGGTAAAAAAAATCATTTTTGTTTTCAAAAATTTCATTTTTAAACTATTAGAGATTCTATTTTTTTTAAAACTCCTTCTGGATTTTTAGCTTGAGTAATTTCTCTTCCTACTACAACAAAATCTGTACCAAATCGAATCG